>Ga0136846_1226768_pt1 | contig 158338 bp, 117 predicted proteins | sample HopSoiMetagenom2_FD_96841 | JGI IMG/M metagenome (GOLD analysis project Ga0136846, IMG submission 96841) | Grasslands soil microbial communities from Hopland, California, USA - 2 Assembly 2016 (version 4) | ecosystem: Environmental > Terrestrial > Soil > Grasslands | place: USA: Hopland... | reverse complement strand
TTCTCGACCGCCGACGACAACCAGTCGGCCGTGACCGTGCACGTGCTGCAGGGCGAGCGCGAACAGGCCCGCTACAACAAGTCGCTGGCGCGCTTCGACCTGTCCGGCATCGAGCCGGCGCCGCGCGGCATGCCGCAGGTCGAGGTGTCGTTCGACATCGACGCCAACGGCATCCTGCACGTGTCCGCGAAGGACAAGAAGACGGGCAAGGAGCAGAAGGTCGAGATCAAGGCCGGCTCGGGCCTGTCGGACGACGAGATCCAGCGGATGGTGCAGGACGCGGAAGCGCATCGCGAGGAGGACAAGAAGTTCCACGACCTCGTGCAGGCCCGCAACCACGCCGACGCGCTGATCCACACCGCGCGCAGCCAGATCAAGGAGCACGGCGACAAGCTGCCGGGCGAACTGATCGGCCGCACCGAGGGCGCGATCGCCGAACTCGAGACGGCGATGAAGGGCGACGACAAGGGCCAGATCGAGGCCAAGTCGAAGGCGCTGGAGGACGCGGCGCAGTCGCTGTTCGCCGCCGCCAACGCCGGCCACGCGTCGGCGGGCGACGCCGGTCCGGGTCCGTCCGCGTCCTCGAAGAACGACGACGTCGTCGACGCCGAGTTCACCGAAGTGAAGGACGACAAGTAAGCGATGGTCATCGGCCCCGGGGGCGACTCCGGGGCCGTCGCGCGTTCGTCGGGCGGCACGGCCGCCCGACCGTTTTCCGGGGGAGGCATGGGCAAGGGCAGGGTCGAAGCGTTCAGCGACGGCGTGATCGCCATCATCATCACCATCATGGTGCTGGAGATGAAGGTCCCGCACGGCACCGGCTGGTCGCAGCTCGCCGCGCTCTGGCCGGTGTTCCTGAGCTACGTGCTGAGTTTCGTCAACATCGGCATCTACTGGAACAACCACCATCACTTCCTCCACGCCGCGAAGCGCGTCGACGGCAAGGTGCTGTGGGCCAACCTGCACCTGCTGTTCTGGATGTCGCTGGTCCCGTTCACCACCGGCTGGATGGGCGAGAATCACTTCGCGCCGATCCCCACCGCGGTCTACGCCTTCGACCTGTTCATGTGCGCCGCGGCCTGGCTGCCGATGCAGTGGGCGCTGATCCGGGCCAACGGCGGCGAGCGTTCGGAGCTCGCGCAGGCGGTCGGCGGCGACGCAAAGGGCAAGCTGTCGCTGCTGCTTTACGCACTCGCGGTCCCGGCGGCGTTCCTCGCGCCCTGGATCTCCGGCATGCTGGTGGTCGCGGTCGCGCTGGTATGGTTCGTCCCGGACCCGCGGATCGAGCGACGGCTCGCGGATTGACCGGATTCCCATCGACCCCGTTTCCCACGGGCGCCGCGGCGCGCCCGATCGTTGACAGGCAAGGCATGAGCACGAAGCCATGAGCAAGCGCGATTACTACGAAGTCCTCGGCGTGGCCCGAAACGCCAGCGACGAAGACCTGAAGAAGGCCTATCGTCGCTGCGCGATGAAGCACCACCCGGACCGCAATCCCGGCGACGCCGCCGCGGAGGCCGCGTTCAAGGAATGCAAGGAGGCCTACGAAGTGCTGTCCGACGCCAGCAGGCGACGGATGTACGACGCGCACGGCCATGCGGCGTTCGAGCACGGCATGGGCGGCGGCGGTGGCGGGCAGCAGGGCTACGCCGACATCAACGACATCTTCGGCGACATCTTCGGCAACATCTTCGGCGGCGGTGGCGCGCGCGGTCCGCGACGCGGCGCCGATGTCGGCATCATCGTCGAACTCGACCTCGAAGAGGCCGTCGCCGGCCTCGACAAGCGGATCGAGGTGCCGACCATGGCCGCCTGCGCGCCGTGCAAGGGCACCGGTTCGGAGGACGGCAAGGTCGAGACCTGCACCACCTGCCAGGGACGCGGCCAGGTGCGCTTCCAGCGCGGCATCTTCTCGATGCAGCAGCCGTGCCCCGACTGCGGCGGCCGCGGCCAGAAGCTCAGCAACCCGTGCAAGGTCTGCCGCGGCGCCGGCCGCGTCGAGGAGGAGAAGGTCCTGTCGGTGAAGATCCCGGCGGGCGTGGACACCGGCGACCGCATCCGCCTGACCGGCGAGGGCGAGGCCGGACCCGCGGGCGCCCCGGCGGGCGATCTCTATGTCGAGATCCGGGTCCGCGAACACGACATCTTCCAGCGCGACGGCGACGACCTCCACTGCGAAGTCCCGATCCGCTTCTCGCAGGCGGCGCTCGGCGACGTGGTGCGGGTGCCGACGCTGGACGGCGAGACCGAGATCCGCCTCCCGGCCGAGACCCAGACCGGGCGCGTCTTCCGCCTGCGCGAGAAGGGCGTGAAGTCGGTCCGCAGTCGCGGCACCGGCGATCTCTACTGCCGCGTGGTGGTCGAGACCCCGGTCAACCTTACGGCCCAGCAGCGCGAACTGCTGCAGCAGTTCGAGGCCACCTTCAGCGGCGAAGGCGCCCGCCGCCATTCGCCGCGATCGAGCACGTTCATCGACGGCGTCAGGAGCTTCTGGGAGCGTATGACGTCCTGATCCGCGGCGGGCGGGTCCGCGCGGGGTCCGCGCGAAACCCGCGCGAACCCGCGCCGATCGCGGGGGCGGACGCAGCGCAGGCTTCCCGCCGGCTTCTCGCGGGCTTCACCTGGGCACGCTACAGTGCCCGGGTCGAACTCGGGGCAGGAGCGCCATGCACAACCGTCATCGCAGCCACGTCGTCGTCGCCTGCGCATTCGCGCTGGTCGCGCTCGCGCCGCGCGCGGCCGACGCCGCGAACCGCCCAGAGGACTGGCCGGTCCGCATCGAGCGCGAGTCGCACGACTACGTCGTCGAGGCCGACGGCCGCTACGTCGAGACCGTCGAGACCGCGACCAAGGTGCTCAAGGCCAGCGGCGTCGACGACGCCCGCGACGATTCGATCGGCTACAGCACCAGCATCCAGCAGGCGGACGTGCTCAGCGCCTACACGCTGAAGGCGGACGGCCGCCGCATCGACGTGCCGCCGGGCAATTTCCAGGTCAGCAGCAGCCGCGGCCGCGACGGCGATTCGCCGATCTACTCCGACCGCACCTCGCTGACCGTGGTCTTCCCCGACCTCGCGGTGGGCGACACCACGGTGCTGCGCTACCGCCTGACCGCGAAGGAACCGATGTTCCCCGGCCAGTTCTCGGTGATCGACGGTTTCGACCCGACCACCTACTACGGCGACGTCCGCATCTCGATCGACGCCCCGGCCGCGCTGCGCGCGACCTGGTCCGCGCCGAAGCTGACCCTGGCCAAGGATCGCACCCGCGACGGCCGCCGGCTGCTGGAATGGACCTGGCGCAATCGCGAACCGGTCGATCCGGACACGCTGCAGGACGCGCTGTACGAATTCGAGCGCTATCCCGGCTACGCCTTCACCACCTTCGGCAGCTACGCCGACATCGCCCGCGCCTACGGCGCGCGCGCCGAGCCCAAGGCGGCCGTCACTCCGCGGATATCAGCACTGGCCGACGAGATCGCCGGGGACGCGAAGGCGTCGCGCGAGGTCGCGAAGCGGCTGTACGACTGGGTCGCGAAGAACATCGCGTACGCAGGCAACTGCATCGGCATCGGCGCCGTGGTCCCGCGCGACCTCGACGTGGTGCTCGACAACCGCATGGGCGACTGCAAGGACCACGCGACCCTGCTGCAGGCGCTGCTGCGCGCGAAGGGGATCGAGAACACCCAGGCCCTCGTCAACGCCGGCAACCTCTACACGCTGCCGAAGATCCCGGTCGTGTCGATGGTCAACCACGTCATCAACTACGTGCCGTCGCTGGACCTCTACCTCGATTCCACGTCCTCGCGGACGCCGTTCGGCAGCCTGCCGGACGCGGTCGCCGGCAAGCGCGTGCTGCTGGTGGACGGCTACCGCGACGACAGCGTCGCGCCGATGCCGGACCGTTCGCGCGAGTGGCAGAAGATGCGCACCGAGGTCGAGATCGCCGCGGACGGCCGGGTCAAGGGCACGGTGCGGGTCGAGGTCGGCGGCGACACCGCGATCGTGGCGCGCCGGCAGATGCAGGAGGCGGGCACGATGCCCGAGGACCTGGTGAAGTCGTACTTCCGCAGCCGCGGCCTGATCGGCGACGGCAGCGTGCGCATGGACACCGGCGACCCCGCCGCGACCGATCGCTTCGCGATGGAGGCCGACTTCGACGTGGAGTCGATGGTGACCGTCCCCGGCGGCTTCGAGGTGTCGCCGTGGTTCCTGAGCCTGCGCCCGATCCAGAGCCTTGTCGCCAGCCAGTTGCCCGATCCGGGCAAGCCCGCGGGCGCCGGCGCGTGCGGCGGCACGCGTTCGCAGGAATCCTATGTTTACGCGTTCGCGCCGGAACTGCGGATCGCGGCGATTCCGCCGGACATGACCGTCTCCGAGGGGCCGGTGTCGTACCGGGCGACGTATCGCCGCGAGGGCAACCGCATCGTGGTCGAGCGCAGCCTCGACGACAACACGCCCGGGCCGACCTGCACCGCGGAGTACAACGCCGCCTACGGCCGGCTGATGAAGCAGGTGATGCAGAACCTGCGCGCCCAGATCGTCTACCTGCGCAGCGCGGAAGCCGCGCCTTGACCCCCGGCGCGCCCGCCCGCCCGGTGATCGGCCTGGTCGGTGCGGCCGGCGCCTACGGGCGCTGGTTGCGCCGGTTCTTCGTCGAGCGGATGGGGCTGGCGGTGCTGGGGCACGACCCTTGCGCGGCGGACGGCGACAGCGTCGAGCGCCTGCTCGCGGAAGCCGACGTGCTGCTGTTCGCGGCGCCGATCCGGGTCACCGAGGCGGTGATCGACGACTGGCGCGTGCGTTCGGCCGGACGCGAGCAGGGGCGACTGTGGCTCGACGTCACTTCGATCAAGCAGGCGCCGGTGGCGGCGATGCTGCGCTCGCGGGCCGAGGTCGTGGGTCTGCATCCGATGACCGCGCCGCCGAAGGCGCCGACCCTCAAGGGCCGGATGCTCGCGGTCTGCGAGGCGCGCCTCGACGCGTGGCGGCCGTGGCTGTCGCGACTGCTCGAGGCGCTGCAGGCCGAGTGCGTGCGGGTCACCCCGGAACGCCACGACCGGGCGATGGCGCTGGTCCAGTCGATGGTCCACGCCACCCACCTGGCCGAGGCCGGCGTGCTGCGCGACTACGCCGGCCTGCTCGGCGCGCCTGCGGAGCTGCTGCCGCTGCGCACCGCCTCGTTCGAGCTGGACGTGGCGATGGCGGCCCGGATCCTGTCGCTGAATCCGCAGATCTACGAGGACATCCAGTTCTGCAACCCGCACGTGCCGGCGATGCTCGACCGGCTGCTCGGCGAACTCGGCGCGCTGCGCGATCTCGTCGTCCGCGGCGACGCCGGGGCGCGCGACGCGTTCAGGGCGCGCTTCCTCGACGCCAACCGCGAGGCGCTCGGCGCGCCGCTGCTGGCGGACGGCAACTACGCGTTCGAGCGCGTCGGCTACCTGCTGGCCGACCTCGTCGATCGGCCGTCGATGAGCGTCCACCTGCCGGAAGACCGGCCCGGTTCGCTGCGGGCCCTGCTCGACGTGTTCGAGCGCCACCGGATCAGCCTGTCGTCGATCCACTCCTCGCGTACCCCGGCGGGCGAGGTCCACTTCCGGATCGGCTTCGGCGCGGAGGTCGATGCCGCGATCGTCGCGTCGGCCGCGGCCGAGATCGACGCCGCCGGCGCCGGCCGGGTGCTGGAATGCACGGCTTACACGCCGGGCCCGGCCTGACCCGGCCCGACTGACCCGTCCCGATTGAGTCGCCCGGCGGTCGCCGTTACCCTGCGTCGATGTCAGATCCCCTCCGCCTCCTGATCCACGGCGCCAGCGGCCGCATGGGCCAGACCCTGCTGCGCCTCGCCGCCGGCCGCGACGACGTGCGCGTCGTCGCCGCGGTCGCGCCGCCGGCGTCCGACGCCACGCTGCTCGGCCAGCCGTTCCACCCGGTCGACGCGCTGGCGACCGTGCCGGCGTTCGATGTCGCCATCGACTTCAGCCTGCCTGCCGCCTTCGACGCGATCCTCGCCCTGTGCGCGGCGCGCGGCGCGGCCTTCGTGTCCGGCACCACCGGGCTCGCTTCGCAGCAGCGCGCCACGCTGCAGGCGGCGTCGCGGCGGATTCCGGTGGTCTGGGCGTCGAACTTCAGCCTCGGCGTGGCGGTGCTGGAGGAGCTGGTCGAACGCGCCGCGGCGGCGCTGCCCGGCTGGGACTGCGACATCGTCGAGCAGCACCACACCCGCAAGCTCGACGCGCCCTCGGGCACCGCGCTCACCCTGGGTGCGGCCGCGCAGCGGTCCGGCGCGGACCCGCACTACGCGAGCCTGCGCGCCGGCGACATCGTCGGCGAGCACACCGTCCAGTTCGCGACCTTCGGCGAGCGCATCGAACTGACCCACCGTGCGACCAGCCGCGAGATCTTCGCCCGCGGCGCGCTGCACGCGGCGACGCGGCTGGCGAGCCGGCCGGCGGGGAGCTATCGGGTGCGCGATCTCCTGGATTGACCCGGTCGGTGCAGGCCTGCACGGAGCGGGGCCGCCCGGCCGCACGCCGGGCGCCGCGGCGTCACTGCATCGCGATCATGCCGAAGCAGGCGGCGACCAGCAGCAGCGTGAGGCCGCCGATCAGGGCGAGGATGCCGAGGATCACCTTCAGCCAGGTCGGCAGCGGCGGACGCCCTGCGGCATCCCCGACGGCGGCGGACGGGGCAGGGGGCTGATCGTGTTGCCCGGAGGCGTTGTCGACCGGATCGTTCATGCCTGCGGCTCCTCGGTGCCGGTGGTCCTGGTGTTGGCGACCTCGACCGCGCCTGCCACGGAACTGCCGATGTCGGCGATGTCGACCCGCGCCCGCAGCGCTTCGAGCTGCCTGCGGCGGTCGTCGCGGTAGAACAGATTGTAGGTGTCGAACGGGACGATGGTGCCATCCGGCTGGGCGATGTGCACGCAGCTCTTCTTCACCGAACGCAGGTCGAAGCCCTCGGCGTCGATGAAGGCCATGATCAGCACCCGGAACACGTTGCGGTAGCCCAGCCCCTCCGGCACCTGCACCTGCGGCAGGCAGCACAGCAGGTCGGCCAGCGAGCAGGCCTGCGACTGCGGCGAGTGGTTGGTGGCGAACAGCCGGAACAGCGCGTCGCGCAACTGGTCGTCCTTCTCGACCACGATGCTGTTGCGGCCGCCCTCGATCAGCACCTCCGGCGGGATCATCCCGGTCAGCGGCACGATCCGCTGCCCGTCGCCGTCGCCGCTGCCGTCGTCCAGTTTCAGCGCGTAGGCCATCGCCAGCGCGTCGGGGTGGCAGGGCACCGGGATCAGGTCCTCGGGCCGGAACAGGTCGCTCTGTTCGAGGATGCCGCGCCGCACTTCGGTCAGGGTCAGGCGGTCCCGCGCCGGATCGTAGCCCTCGGTGCGGCCGGCGTGCTGGATCGGCTGGAAGGTCACCCCGCGGACACAGGGCTGGCGGCGGGCGAAGTCGATGATCTCGCCCAGTTCGCCGTCGTTGAGGCCCTTCTTCACCGTGACCACCAGGGTGGTCGAGATGTCGTGCCGGTTCAGCGCCTCCAGCGCCTGCAGGCGGATGTCGCGCAGGCGCGCGCCGCGGAGCTGCTGGTGGACCTCGTCGCGCAGCGAATCGAACTGCAGGTACAGCTCGAAGCCCGGCATGTAGGTCGCCAGCCGTTCGACGAACGCGGGATCCTTCGCGATCCGCAGGCCGTTGGTGTTGACCATCAGGTGGCGGATCGGCCGTTGCTTGGCCGCGTCGAGGATCTCGAAGAACTGCGGGTGCAGGGTCGGCTCGCCGCCGGAGATCTGGACCACGTCCGGCTCGCCCTCGTTGGCGACGACCGCGTCGAGCATCCGCTCGATCGTCGCCAGGTCGCGGAACCCCGGGCGATGCGGCCCGGAGTCGGCGTAGCAGATCGGACAGCGCAGGTTGCAGTGGTCGGTGACCTCGATCAGGGTCAGGCAACTGTGCTGCATGTGCTCGGGGCACAGGCCGCAATCGTAGGGGCAGCCCCACTTGCGCTCGGTGTTGAACCGCTGCGGCATCTCCGGCGGCTTGATGAAGCGCTCGCGGCAGAGGCGGTAGTAGTCGATGTCGTCGGCGATCAGCACCCGCTCGCGGCCGTGCTGCGGGCACCATTTTTCCAGATAGACGTGGCCTTCCTTGCCGTCCTGCTTGAGCAGGATGGTCGCTTCGACGCGACGCAGGCAGGTCGAGCACACCGACACCGCGGTGTCGTAGAACAGGTACGGTCTCAACTTCGCGGCCATGCCAGCGCCTTCACGATGCGGGGGAGGTCGCGGGCATGGTAGAGCAGCCCGAATACGCAAAGCAGTTGGATGCCCGATAGCGCGCCGAAGTAGAGATGCGGTATCGGCCGGATCGACTCGATCGCGAGCCGGTACAGCAGGTAGCCGCAGAGGAACGCCTTGAACCGGTCGCCTGGACGCGCGAAGCGGTCGCCGCGCAGGGTCAGCAGGCCGCCCCACAGCGCGAGGAACGCGATCTCGTACAACTGGGTGGGATGTCGCGGCACGCCGTCGCCGAAATCCACGCCCCAGGGCAGGGCGGTGGGGTTGCCGTAGGTGTGGTCGGCGAGACCGCCGAGGAAGCAGCCGATGCGGCCGACGATCATGCCCACCGTCAGCGGCAGCACGAAGGCGTCGCCGGTCGAGCCGCGGATGCCGGCGATCCGCTTCGCCGCCTCCACGCCGAACAGGCCGCCGACCAGTCCGCCGACGATCGACTTGCCGGCCAGCAGCCGGCGCGGGTCGGGGAAATCCGCGAACGCGAACGCCGGGTCGTAGAGCCAGTAGGCGATCTTGCTGCCCAGCGCGGCCCCGGCCGCGGCGCCGGCGATCAGCAGCAGGCTCTGCACCCGGTCCAGCGCCGCGCCGGCCGGCAGCCGGCGGCGCTCGCGCAGGTAGAGCCGGAATCCGATCGAATAGGCCGCCACTTCCAGCAGCGTGTGCGTCCAGTAGGCCGTCGAGGTCATCGCCGGAGTGTATGCGATCGCATGAACGCGCCTGTTCAGGCAGCGGCGTGCGCCCGGGCGAATCGCCCGGAAGGCTGGCATCGACGGCCTCTCGCCGGTACAATTCCGGCTCGCCTGACACCGAGCCCCGGACCTGGTCCCGCACCGCGTCCGAGGCTTCGTGCAACCCGAAGCAGCCCGACAAAGGCGACCCCCACGTGACCGAAACCGCAATCCTGGTCCTCGAAGACGGCACCGTATTCGAGGGCGAATCCGTAGGCGCGCCCGGCCTGTCCGTCGGCGAAGTCGTGTTCAACACCGCCATGACCGGGTACCAGGAGATCCTCACCGATCCCTCCTATGCCCGCCAACTGGTCACGCTGACCTATCCGCACATCGGCAACACCGGCTGCACCGACCTCGACGACGAGGCCGGCAAGGTCTGGGCGTCCGGCCTGATCGTCCGCGACGTGCCGCGCCGCCCCAGCAACTGGCGCAGCCAGGCCGCGCTGCCGGAATGGCTGCGGGCCCGCGGCATCGTCGCGATCGCCGGCATCGACACCCGCAAGCTCACCCGCCTGCTGCGCGACCGCGGCGCCCAGAACGGCGCGCTGCTGGCCGGCGCGGCGCTCGACCTGCAGGCCGATGTGGAACGCGCGCTCGAAGCCGCGCGCAAGTTCCCCGGCCTCAAGGGCATGGACCTGGCGAAGGTGGTGACCACCGACCGCGCCTATCCGTGGACCGAAGGCCAGCTCGACCTCGACCGCGCCGCGTTCGCGACCGCGACGCCGAAGCACAGGGTCGTCGCCTACGACTTCGGGGTGAAGCGCAACATCCTGCGCATGCTCGCCGAGCGCGGCTGCGACGTGACCGTGGTGCCGGCGCAGACGCCGGTCGCCGAGGTCCTCGCGATGGCGCCCGACGGCGTGTTCCTGTCCAACGGCCCGGGCGATCCGGAGCCCTGCGACTACGCAATCGCCGCGATCCGCGAATGCATCGCGCGCAGGATCCCGACCTTCGGCATCTGCCTCGGCCACCAGTTGCTGGGCCTGGCCAGCGGCGCGCGCACGCTGAAGATGAAGTTCGGCCACCACGGCGCCAACCACCCGGTGATCGACCTCGACAGCGGCCGGGTGATGATCACCTCGCAGAACCACGGCTTCGCGGTCGACGAGGCCACGCTGCCGGCGAACGTGCGCGTGACCCACCGCTCGCTGTTCGACGGCAGCAACCAGGGCATCGCGCTCACCGATGCGCCGGCCTTCAGCTTCCAGGGCCACCCGGAAGCCAGCCCCGGCCCGCACGACGTGTCGCCGCTGTTCGATCGTTTCGTCGCCCTCATGGAGCGCGCCGCATGACCCGCATGATCCATACGCCCCGCACGCGCCGCCTGTCCCCCGCCGCGCGCCTGCGCTTCGCCGCGACGAGCTGCGCCCTGGCGCTGGGCCTCGCGGCGACGACCGCCCCCGCGGCCCTCGCCGGGCCGGCGAAACCGGCCCCGAGCGCGCCGTCCGCGCAGGCCGACGCCGATCGGCTCGCGGCGCTGATGGAGGAACTGCTGCCGTTCGGTCGCGTGTTCGACATGCTTTCCGCGCAGGATCCCGCCTGGCCGATGCAGGACATGCCCAAGGCCTCCACGCCCGAGCGCCTGCGCTGCCTGCGCGGGGAACTGTCCTCGGCCGGCTACCACCGCACCCGCATGCAGGACGCCCGCGCCTACGTCTCGGCGAATCCCTCGCGGGTCGCCGACGACATCGCGCTGCTCGAGAAGGGCGCCGCGCAGGTCTTCGGCCGGATGATGATGGCCGGCGTGGAAAGCAAGGCCAAGGGCGGCGCCGACGTCGATGCCGCGGCGATGATGCGCGAGGTCACTCCGGAGCAGATGTCCTCGTTCCTGACCTTCCTCAGCGATCCGAACTACGCGCCGCTGCGCAAGCAGGTCGGGCTGGGCGACGTGCTCGACAACAGCAAGTCGGCGGCGGAGAACCAGGCTGCCGGCGAGCGTCTGGGCGCCTCGCTGGCCAGCCAGTTGATGCTCAAGGCGGTCGGCACCTGCAACATCCCGATGTCCGACCTGCTGTGACGATGCGGCAGGCCATGCGATCTCGCCCGGGGCGGGTGGCGCTGCGCGCGCTGCTCGTATCCGCGGTGGTCGCGGCCTATCCCGCCTTCGTCCTCGGCAGCGTCTACGCGACGACCCTGCGTTCCGACCTCCCGGGCGGACGCAACGGTCCGAAGGACGCCTACCGGCACAGCCTCGCCAGCGCGACCGTGGCCTACACCGGGTCGGCGCGCTGGGTGGATTGGGTGACGCGGATCATGGAGCACGGCGACGGCGGCGACGCCGCCAACGCGATGGACCGCCACAACAACCGGCTCGGCGCGCGCATCGGCGCCCGGGCGCGGAGCTGGAGCGAGATGCGGACCGAGGTGCTCGCCGCCGTGCAGGCGGGGGGCGTCGACGTCGAGGACGAGAACCGGATCACCTGGCTGCCACCGGACCGGTGGCGCAACCGCCTGTACTGAGAGAAGCCATGCCAAAGCGCACCGACATCCAGACCGTCCTGATCATCGGCGCCGGCCCGATCGTGATCGGCCAGGCCTGCGAATTCGACTACTCCGGCGCCCAGGCCTGCAAGGCGCTGCGCGACGAGGGCTATCGCGTGGTGCTGGTCAACAGCAACCCCGCGACGATCATGACCGACCCGAACATGGCCGACGCGGTCTACATCGAGCCGATCAACTGGAAGACGGTCGAGAAGATCATCGCCAAGGAAAAGCCCGACGCGCTGCTGCCGACGATGGGCGGCCAGACCGCGCTGAACTGCGCGCTGGACCTGGCCGACAACGGCGTGCTGGAGCGCTACGGGGTCGAGTTGATCGGCGCCTCGCGCGAGGCCATCCGCATGGCCGAGGACCGCGAACTGTTCCGCGTCGCGATGGGCGAGATCGGCCTGGAATGCCCCAAGGCCGAAGTCGCCAGGACGTTCGAGCAGGCGTTGGAGATCCAGGCCAAGGTCGGGTTCCCGACCATCATCCGCCCGAGCTTCACCCTCGGCGGCACCGGCGGCGGCATCGCCTACAACAAGGAGGAGTTCGAGGAGATCGCCAAGCGCGGCCTCGACCTCTCCCCGGTGCATGAAGTGCTCATCGAGGAATCGGTGCTGGGCTGGAAGGAGTTCGAGATGGAGGTGGTCCGCGACAAGGCGGACAACTGCATCATCGTCTGCTCGATCGAGAACCTCGACGCGATGGGCGTGCACACCGGCGACAGCATCACCGTCGCCCCGGCGCAGACGCTGACCGACAAGGAATACCAGCGCCTGCGCGACGCCTCGATCGCGGTGCTGCGCAAGATCGGCGTCGATACCGGCGGCTCCAACGTGCAGTTCGGCATCAACGCGCAGAACGGCCGCGTGGTCGTGATCGAGATGAACCCGCGCGTGTCGCGGTCGTCGGCGCTGGCCTCCAAGGCGACCGGCTTCCCGATCGCCAAGGTCGCGGCCAAGCTGGCCGTCGGCTACACCCTGGACGAGCTGAAGAACGAGATCACCGGCGGCCTGACCCCGGCCTCGTTCGAGCCGGCGATCGACTACGTCGTCACCAAGATCCCGCGCTTCGCGTTCGAGAAGTTTCCCGCCGCGGACGCGCGCCTGACCACCCAGATGAAGTCGGTGGGCGAGGTGATGGCGATCGGCCGCACCTTCCAGGAATCGCTGCAGAAGGCGCTGCGCGGGCTGGAGACCGGCAAGGTCGGTCTCGACCCGACCGGCCTGGACCTGTCCAGCGACGAGGGCCTGGCGCGGCTGCGCCGCGAGGTGAAGGAAGCCGGCCCCGAGCGCATGTTCTACCTGGCCGACGCCTTCCGCGCCGGGCTGTCGGTGGAGGACGTGCACGCGCTGTCGTTCGTCGATCCGTGGTTCCTGGACCAGATCGAGGAACTGGTGGCCGCCGAGCGCGACGTCGCCGCCGCGGGCCTGGAGGGCCTCGATGCGAAGCGCCTGCGCGCGCTCAAGCGGATGGGCTTCTCCGACGCCCGCCTCGCGCAGCTGGTCGAAACCAACGAATCCGCCGTGCGCGTGCTGCGCAAGGCCTTCGGCGTGCGCCCGGTCTACAAGCGCGTGGATTCGTGCGCGGCCGAATTCGCCACGACCACGGCGTACCTGTACTCGACCTACGAGGACGAGTGCGAAGCCGCGCCGACCGATCGCAACAAGATCATGGTCCTCGGCGGTGGCCCCAACCGCATCGGCCAGGGCATCGAGTTCGACTACTGCTGCGTGCACGCGGCGCTGGCGCTGCGCGAGGACGGGTACGAGACCATCATGGTCAACTGCAACCCGGAAACCGTCTCGACCGACTACGACACCTCCGATCGCCTGTATTTCGAGCCGCTGACCCTCGAAGACGTGCTGGAGATCGTCGAACTGGAGCAGCCGAAGGGCGTGATCGTGCAGTACGGCGGCCAGACCCCGCTGAAGCTGGCGCAGGCGCTGGAGGCCAACGGCGTGCCGGTGATCGGCACTTCGCCGGATTCGATCGACCTGGCGGAGGACCGCGAACGCTTCCAGAAGCTGGTCGACAAGCTCGGCCTGCTGCAGCCGGCGAACCGCACCGCGCGCAACGCCGACGAGGCGCTGGCGCTGGCGCGCGAGATCGGCTACCCGCTGGTGGTGCGTCCGAGCTACGTGCTGGGCGGCCGCGCGATGGAAGTGGTGTACACCGACGCCGACCTCTCGCGCTACATCCGCGACGCGGTGAAGGTGTCGAACGACTCGCCGGTGCTGCTCGACCGCTTCCTCGACCACGCGGTCGAGGTCGACGTGGACGTGATCGCCGACAAGGACGGCAACGTCCTGATCGGCGGCGTGATGGAGCACATCGAGGAGGCCGGCGTGCATTCGGGCGATTCCTCGTGCTCGCTGCCGCCGTACTCGCTGTCGCCGGACACCCAGCACCGCCTGCGCGACCAGGTGCGCGCGCTGGCGAAGGCGCTGAACGTGGTCGGCCTGATGAACACCCAGTTCGCCATCCAGACCGAGGCCGACGGCAGCGACACCATCTTCCTGCTCGAAGTGAACCCGCGCGCCTCGCGCACGGTGCCGTTCGTGTCCAAGGCGACCGGGCTGGCGCTGGCGAAGATCGCCGCGCGCTGCATGGCCGGCAAGACGCTGGCCGAGCAGGGCGCGACCGAGGAAGTGATCCCGGACTACTACTCGGTGAAGGAAGCGATCTTCCCGTTCGCCAAGTTCCAGGGCGTCGACCCGATCCTCGGCCCGGAAATGCGCTCCACCGGCGAGGTGATGGGCGTCGGCCGCAACTTCGGCGCCGCGTTCGCGCGCGCGCAGGAGGCGGCCGGGATCAAGGCGCCGCCGCAGGGCAAGGCCTTCGTCTCGGTGCGCGACCCTGACAAGCAGCGCGTGCTGGCGGTGGCGCAGGAACTGCTGCGCCGCGGCTTCGGCCTCGTCGCCACCCGCGGCACCGCCGCGTGGCTGGAATCGAACGGGCTGGCCTGCGAAGTGGTCAACAAGGTGATCGAGGGCCGGCCGCACATCGTCGACCGGATCAAGAACGGCGAAATCACCTACATCGTCAACACCACCGAGGGCAAGCAGGCGATCGCCGACTCGTTCTCGATCCGCCGCGAGGCGCTGCAGCACCGGGTCACGTACTCGACCACGATTGCGGGCGCGCGCGCGCTGCTGCATTCTCTCGACTATCGCGACAGCGGCCCGGTCTGGGCGCTGCAGGAACTGCACAAGGAACTCGAAGATGCATGATGTCACGGGCATGGCCGGCAAGGCCGCGATCCAGCGGGAGCGGACATGCGCTCGCCGATGACCCTGAAGGGCTCGCAGCGGCTGCGCGGCGAGCTGGAAACCCTGAAGTCGGTGGACCGGCCGGCGGTGATCGCCGCGATCGCCGAGGCCCGCGCCCACGGCGACCTGAAGGAAAACGCGGAATACCACGCCGCGCGCGAGCAGCAGGGCTTCATCGAGGGCCGGATCAAGCAGCTCGAGGCGGAGCTGTCGCACGCGCAGATCATCGACGTGTCCACGCTCAACGCCGGCAGCCGCGTGGTGTTCGGCGCGACCGTGGTGCTGGCCGACATGGAGACCGACGAAGAAAAGCGCTACCAGATCGTCGGCGACATGGAAGCGGACATCAAGCAGGGCCTGATCGCGATTTCGTCGCCGCTGGCCCGTGCGCTGATCGGCAAGCACGAGGGCGACTCGGTCGAGATCGACGCGCCGGCGGGCAAGCGCGAGTACGAGCTGATCGAAGTCGCCTACGAAGGCTGACGGCCCGCCGATGACGCGGGCGATCTTCCTGCTGCCGGCCTGGTCGCGTTTCGGACCGCAGACGCTGCTGCCCGTGGTCGCGACGCGGCTGGGGCGCGCGGACGCGCTGCCGCCGGGCGATGCCGGCGACGAAGCGCAGCGCCGGCGCCATGCCCGCACCCTGCCTGCGCACTGGACGCCCGCGGCGTTCACCCGCCAGGCCGATGTCGGCGACGCCGCCGGCGCGGCCTGGCTGCGGGTCGATCCCGCCCATCTCCGCTCCGACATCAACGGCGCGCGTTTGCTGGGCGTCGGCGCGCGCCTGGGCCTGTCGGGCGAAGACGCCGACGCGCTGCTGCCGGCGCTGCGGCCGCTGTTCGGCGACAGCGGTTTCGCGCTGGACGCGCCCGTGCCCGAACGCTGGTACCTGTGCCTGCCGCGCGAGACCGCGCTGCCCCGGTTCAGCGATCCCGACGCGGCGCTGGGCGAAGACCTGTTCGAGCACCAGCCCGACGGCGCCGATGCGCGGCGCTGGCGCGCGCTGATGAGCGAGGTCCAGATCGTCCTCCACAACCATCCCTGGAACGCGCGCCGGGCCGAACGCGGCCTGGTCGCGATCAATGCGCTGTGGCCGTGGGGCGGCGGGGTGCTGCCCGATCGCTGCGAATGCGACGCGGCGCGCGTGTACAGCGACGACGACACGCTGCGGGCCTTCGTGCGCTGCGCGGGGCGCGCCGCGCTGCCGCTGCCGCAGGGATTCGCCGACGCGACGAACGCCGCAGGCCGGGAGGCCCGTTCCGCCGCCGCGGGCGCCGGGCTTGTCGCCGCGAACGACGACGTCGTGCTGTTCGATCTGCGGCGCATGCGCGATCTCGCCGAGGTCCAGCGCGGGTGGCTGCTGCCCGCGTGCGCGGCGCTGCGGCAGGGCGGGCTCGCGACGCTCGATCTCGACCTGGCCGACGGCGTCCGCCTGCGCCTCGCGCCGAACCAGCGCTGGCGTTTCTGGCGTCGCGCGTGGACGCCGCCGGTGGTCGCGGACGGCGACGCATGACCGGCACGCCATGACCTGCACGCCATGACCCGCACGCCATGACCCGCACGCCATGACCCGCACGATCCGTCGCCGCGACGGTATCGAAGCGCCGCCCGCCGGCGACTGGCCGGCCCACGTGCCGCCGCTGCTGCGGCGCCTCTATGCCGTGCGCGGCGCGGCGACCGCGGCGCAGGCCCTGCCGCGGCTCGCGCAACTGCTTCCGCCGGAGGGCCTGACCGGCATCGACGCCGCCGCCGCGCTGCTCGCCGATGCCATCGCCGACCAGCGCCACATAGTCGTCGTCGGCGACTTCGACTGCGACGGCGCCACCGCCTGCGCGGTCGCGGTGCGCGGGCTCGGCCTGCTCGGCGCGCGCCGGGTCTCGCACGCGGTGCCGAACCGGCAGATCCACGGCTACGGCCTGTCGCCGGGGCTGGTCGAGGACATCGCCGCGCTCGCACCGGAAGTCCTGGTCACCGTCGATCACGGCATCGCCTGCCACGCCGGCGTCGCCGCGGCCAAGGCGCGCGGCTGGCGGGTGCTGGTCACCGATCACCACTTGCCCGGCGACGCGCTGCCGCCGGCCGACGTCATCGTCGATCCGAACCTGCCCGGCGACGGCTTCGCCTCGAAGGCGCTGGCCGGCGTCGGCGTGATGTTCTACGTCCTGCTGGCCTTGCGCCGCCGGCTGCGCGATCTCGGCCGCTTCGAGGGCGATCCGCCCGATCTGGCGGCGCTGCTCGACCTGGTCGCGGTCGGCACCGTCGCCGACTTAGGTGGGGGCGGATCTGGACACTTTCTTCTAGGGTCAAAGCTCCTAGACCTGCCCTAGATCGGTCTTTGCCCCCCTAAATCCTGAGAGGGATATTGACTGGTTGCCCTTCTACGCAACTTTCGTTAACGTCTTAGGCGCGGCATGTATTGGACTTATAGATAAGTCTATTTATATCAATGATATAAACTTCATAGGTGTTCACTTTGAGGCCTGACCGAGTTAGCTTGGCGTATAGGGTGATTCCGTTCCTGGATCAGGACGCAACCAGCCGGTACGTCTTGATGCATCGCGAATCCGGTCGACTGCCGATCGCGTCGTCCATCTATGAAACGCATCTCGCTCAGAAGAGCGACTCGCAGAAGACAAGGTCAGGATCGCTATACGGGATCGCAAGCTTGTACTCATGGGCTGACGAGCGCGGCGTTGACTTGGATGCACAACTCCTGAGTGGTGAAGGCTTGGCGCCGTCGCAGATCTCCGCTTTCTCGGCCTGGTTGCGGGTACGGCTAGGTGAGGACGGGAAAGCAAGGCTCACGCCTGAATCGAGAACCACACACAACCAGACCCTGCACTTCTGCCGACAAATCTGTGTGCATTTCATAACTCAGTATGCGACATCGAATTCAGCAGTCGCAGAACGCGTTATGCAAATCGAACTTCTTGCCAACTCGCAAGGTCGCGAGTGGACAAGGACACGGATCAAGACGCGGAAGAAGAGAGTAGCGCCAGATCTGACGGACGAAGAACTGGCGCGGATCGAAGAATTTCTATTACCTGAAAATAGAAGTAGGAACGTCGGCCAAGATATTGCATGGCGGGACTATCTACTTTGGAGATTGACGATTGAGTTCGGCTTGCGACTTGGTGAGGTGCTAAGCCTGAGGCTCCAGGACTGTCCGGCGTTGGGTCGCAACTACATTAGTGTCGTCAGGATCGAAGAGCGTGACGACGGAGTGATTGACTCGAGAGGAGCGCATGCCCCAAGGCCAAAAACCCTAAGTCGCGACCTTCGCTTTCTATGGAAGGAGACCAGGTTTCCGCATCTAATTGCCCAATACACGACTCGCTTTCGTCGCGCCTCGGTCAAGGAGCATGGCCGCCAGGTATATCGGTGGGTCCTTCCCCATCCATTCCTGATCGTAGCAACGAACGGTAAGCCGCTTTCTATCAGCACTGCGAATGATGTGGCGTCCGCGATCAAGGCGGCAACTGGCATCAACTTCCACTGGCATCTGGCACGACACGCCTTCTTCAATCGGATGTACCTGCGCGCCAAGACCAATCAGGAACTGCAGGATCTTGTGTACTGGGGTGGCTGGGAGAGCGAAAAGAGCCTTGAGATCTATTCAAGACGTGCTCGAGCCGACCGAGCGAAGGGAGTGATGCGATCCGAAAATGAGAACTGGTCATGGACGGCATTGCAATGATGCAGAACCATGAAACTGGCCTGTGGGAAGGTTCGGACGGACGCAAATTCGTCCGCAATGAATTCAATCCAGACGCCCCAGTGTTTATCGACGTAACGGATGATGTCTGGCGGTTCAGCCTGGGTGGTTCAGCGAGGAGGTTGGATTGGCGACAGGGCGGACTGTCAAATGCTGTTGTTGAGCCTTTGCAAGTTATTGCATTGGAGCAATTGCGAACCAAATCCGCGTCGTGGGCGCAGCACGTGCATCGGATGTTGCATGGCCTTGTTATGGCGGCAAACAGTCTGGGGATAGAGCTTTCAGGTGGGCTTGGCGCTCTGTCCATCAAGGAATGGGCAGCAATGTGGGTGCTGCTTTCAAAAGAAGCTCGAACAATGCTCCGAATCTTCTATAGGGAGATGGCTCAGCGATCAATGGCGGGAGCGAGCCCAGCTATCGCACTGGAAATGGACGAATGGGTCGCGTGGCCACAACCGGCGGGCATGCAGGACGTACTGACCTGGAATGCAGAGACTGGGGCATACACGTCGGGGGAGTCGGAACTGGCCCGACGCGCATTGGCCATGCCCGTAGGTGATGAATCTGATGTTGAATGCATTATCCGGGTTTTTGGCTGGATTCTCTTTGAGACCTATAAGCGTCCACTGCAACTACTTGGTATGCGCAAAGATGCCTTGGTCACCTATAAGGGGCAACGCTGGCAATACTTTTTAAGAATTCCGAAGGTAAAGGCGCAAACGGGCGATGTTGCCGAGTTGTGGCCTGTAAGCGAGGCGCTGGGGAAATCGATACAGGCATTGGGCGACCGCCCATTACTCTTGGCTCTACAGGAAAAATTCGACCGATTGATTGTCGTGCCAGGCAGAAAACAAGGCGGCAACAATCGAAATGCAACCACTATCGGTTCGCGCGATCAATACGGTCTAGAACTTCCGATGGAGTGGCATGAGCATGGGCAGGTACCTACGGGCACCATGACCAGATTGCTGCGTCGATGGAGTATTGAAAGCAATATCGTCAGTCCAAGGACTGGAAAGGTACTTGTTTTTGGAGCGAAGCGCGTTCGTCATACCGGCGGAACGCGTCTTGCCATGCAGGGTACTCCTCGAGACGAAATCCAGACAATCTTCGAGCACGATGATCCTACATCGGCTCAGGCCTACATTGATGCGGTGGCTTCGGAGTTGCTGCCTGCCATCGAGCGAGCAGACCGTGCACTAGGCGGGCTATTCGCCGGTCTTAATGCGGCCTTCTTTCAAGGCGTGGTTGTACCTGCGTTAGGAGAGAAGCAAATTCTCGTTCCCGATTTTCACTCGGGCGCCCCCGCTGTCGTTGGCTCATGTGGCAGCAGCGGGGCGTGCCCAACTCATCCGTTTTGGGCGTGCTACGGAGGATGCCCACATTTTCAAGCGTGGCGGGATGGCGATCACAGCGCTTCAATGAAGTATGTCCAGCGCGAACATGAACGATGGAGCCATGCCGAGGCTGGAAAAGAGCGCAGCAAATTGGGCAAGGATTTTGAACAGGTATACGCCGGGATCAAAGACGTGATCACGGCTATTGAAGAGGGGCATTAGGATGTCGGCCGCACTTTCTCGTTGGCTGCATGAGCACACGGCGGATTCCTCAATTTCGGAGTTGGGGTCGCATTTGCTCGCCTTGATTCCGCCTGGAGCGTCATTCGAATCGGATCAATGGAATGTAATTTCATGGGTGTTACGTCCTGGCAATGGCATCAGCAGATACCTCTACTTTGACAAGATCGTTCATGCCAACTTGAAGGCGGCATGCAAGATTTGGATTCTCCATGGACGGATGACACGAAATCTTGGAGAAGGTTCGGCTCAGGCCCGCTTAACGGTCGTGGCAATTTTAGGGGAAGTTCTCGGGGCACGGTCATTCGACACGCTCAAGAACGAAGATTTCTACGCTGCAGAACGGCGGATCAGAAAGAATCGCGCAGCTGCGGGCGCATACGGACTATGCAAGGTGCTCGCGACGTTCGCGAAGTGGCTGAATTTGCGGACGCGATCGAGACTGAGCTACGTCTCCGGCATGAAGAAGCCAGCTAAGCACGGGCGCAAGGGCAATGATGCAGGTCGCCATGAAAAGTTAATGCCAGACGAGGTCATACGCGACCTGATTGCTGTCAATTCAAGAGACGATATAAGTGACATCGATCGCTTCTATCTGCAGATTTTCACTATCGATGTCGGGGCCGGATTTCGTGTGGGCGAGTTGGCGAATTTGCCGGAAAATTGTCTCATCGAGCACGATGGCGCCTTGCAATTGCTGTACTTCCCCGAGAAGAAAGGGCGTCCCGTTCCAAAGGTGGTGCCTCCCAGTCTAGTGCCGGCAATCCGTGCCGCTGTTTCCGCATTGAAATCTTCCACCGAGGATTTGCGAAAGCTTGCCGCGCAACAGCGTGAGAATGAGCCAGTCGATTGGCTTAAGGTGTCTTCCAATGAGGCGGCTGCATGCTACTTCACATCAAAATTCGCGCACGAATGGACCGCAGATCCAGCCAATCGGCTCATTAATCCCGATGCGGTTTGGCACAAGTTCAAGAAGAAGCTGATCGATGCGATCGGCACGTTAGAGGAGTGCGGTGGTAATAAGTCTGAAGCAGGTCGCAGACTGGGCGTGACGTACATGAGCCTGGAAAGGATGCTGGCCGAGCAGCGTGCCGCCCGCGCAGGTGAGCTCCGCACCATGACCTGCAAGGGGAAGGAAATACGCAGTTGGAATTTCGATCCTCGACTCATTAACGAGAATCAATTCAAGCTGCGCGCGCGAACCACAACACACAAGCTGTATCCGTCTGTCCGAGCGATCATTCAAGACGCCAGAGAAATGCAGTTGCGAGGAGAGTTTTATCCGAATCCGGTTAGAGATGAAGGCCTGGAGGCCCAATTCAAACGATCATTTGCCCTCATTAGAGGCCCAGGGGGAGAGTCATACCTGGAAGCTCACGAGGCGTTGCTGCTCCGCAGGCGCGGCCGGGGTGGAAATTCTCGCACTAGCGATTTTCTAGCGGTCACCGTCACCGACTTGGCGCGGTGGCTAAGTCGAAATGATGGAAAAACAAAGATTAGTGTTTTTCAGAGATTCGGGATTGTAGATCCAAGGACAGGCGAGATCGCCAAGTTTACTTGGCATGACGTGCGGCACTGGCTCAACACACAGTATCAGCGAGGCGGTCTTAGTCAGCAGCAGATTGCTCTGATCTTTGGTCGCAAGGACGTCGGTCAGAATGCCACATATGACCAAACGTCGAGCGAAGAGCGAGCAGAACGCTTAAGGAATGCCGTGCGAGACGGAGTGATCGTCGGCGAGATCAGCGACACATATTCGCGTCTGGCGGATATCTCTAGAGAGCAAGCGGAGGAATATCTGGCGGGTGCACTGCGAATGATAAACATCATGCCGCACGGTCTGTGTACCCTAAATTGGGCAATGAACCCGTGCCCACACTATCTCAGCTGTTTCACCTGCGGTGGAGATAGTGAGGAGAATAGTGGCGCTTGCGAGCATCTGATCGTAGATCGCAACAATTCTGGGCATGTCGCTGAGATCAGACGCCTTCGTAGCGAGGCGCAGGTGGCGCTGAAAGTTATTCCTTCGGAGTCTCCCATGTTCAGTCATTACCTGCGTATTTTCAGTAATACGACCCTCAAGCTGGAGCAGATGGGGCTCGGAGTCGAGGTTGTAGCGAAATGAGAAAACAACTTCGCGGTGAAGAATTGTCTGGTCGCATTCGCACGGTAATTCATGAGTTGGCGGATGAGGCGGCGAAGCTCGGGAAGGGCTACGTATTCAATGCGAGCGAGGTTTCGGCACGTGTGCCCGCATCGAGAACGACTCTAAGGCGTTATGATCATGTTGTAGCGGAAACGCTGAAATCGTTGAAGGCAGGGCGCCGATCTACTTCAGGCGAAGCATTGATTGCGCTGTTCCGCGCTCAAAACGAACGGCTGCAAGAAGAACTAGCTGTGGCTCAACGTCAAGTTCAAGCGCTTCGACAGCATCATGTCGAAATATATAGGCGGTTTCACCACAGCTCCGCGGATATAACGCCTTTGCTGACCCCGCTTCTGGCAGAGGAATGCAAGGAGGCTTCAGCTTGCCTGTTCTGTGGGGGTGACATTTCTGCAGTCAAGAGTCGGAAGGCAGGCAGCAATGTCTTCCCAATCAAGCCTTCTGCAGGAAAGCCTGGGCGATGACAGACAGCACAAACATGATGCTTAAGGATCGATCGCGCGATAAGCCTGTGGAGGAGCAGGCCATTAGTCTCGGCTATACGCCGTTGCAGGCGCGGGTGATATCAGGTCGATTACATGGGGTTTCCTTCTCGCAGCTTCGCTCCCTAATTATCCCATCGCCTAACGAGATCGATGGGCCGCACGCATTGCCCGACATTGATAAGGCCTCCGGGCACCTTGCCGACGCAATCTCTGCGCACACACCAATTGCTCTGGTTACTGATCACGATGCTGATGGCGCCACTTCCCACGCGATTCTCAAAAACGCTCTAGTGGCGATGGGGTATCCGGTTGGCCGAATCTATAGTTTTCTCTCGCATAAGATGATCGAGGGGTACGGCCTCAGCGATGCGCTAGTCGATCGCATGCTCCCTCAGCTTCCGCCAAGCACGTGCATTATTACGGCGGATCAGGGGAGTACCGATGAGATGCGAATCTCCCGGTTGGTCGCTGCTGGCCATTCCGTCGTGGTGACGGATCATCACGGCATTCCCGAAGAAGGGCCGCCGCAATCAGCTCATGCCGTGGTGAACCCGGTGCGGCGCGATAGCAAATTTCCAGATAAGGCGATAGCCGGTTGCCATACCGCATTGCTGGTCATGGCGGCTACTCGCGAGCTGTTAATTGAGCGTGGGTCTTTAACCCCGGAATCGCCACGTGTCTCTGATCTTCTAGATTATTGCGCGGTTGGGACCATTGCGGACGCGTCGTCTCTTGCGTACTCGCTAAACAATCGAATGATCGTGCAGCGCGGGCTCCGTTTGATGAATTCGAAGCCGCGACCTTGTTGGCAAGCTATGCGCCGCTTGCTAAAGAAGGAAGGGGACTGGACAGCTGCCGATATTGCATTTCAGATCGCGACACGCATAAATGCTAGAGGCCGGCTAACCGATGCCATGCTGGGGGTGGAGTTTCTGTGTGCCACCAGCGAGGAGGAGGCATTCCGCATCCTCCAGGAACTTGATTCCAACAATCGCGAGCGAAAGGACATTGAAGCGACACTGCGCAGTATTGCAGAACCTTTGGCTAAAGCCGGTATCCGCGATGGGCGACTCGGACTCTGTCTATGGCTGGGGGAACGGTCGCATGCAGGGGTTCACGGTATTACCGCCACTCGAATGGTGGAGCAGTTCGGATTGCCAACGATATGCCTATCGCCGCTTGCGAGTGACGAGAGCATTGCCACCGGATCAATACGAACAACGCCGCACGTTAACGTCCTGCAAGCGCTGACATTAATTAAACAACGCTGGCCAGGCCTATTGTTGAGCGCTGGCGGGCATCGTGGTGCGGGCGGGCTCAAGGTGAAGCGAAGCGATATTCCCACCTTGGTTGATGCATGGGATACGTGTGTCAAAGAAGCCTATGGCGAAGAACTGCCATCACCGTATCTGCTAGTTGACGGGTTGCTCGAAGCACCTGGTTTAGATCATGTACGCGAGTTGTCGGCGTTGGAGCCCTATGGCCGAGAATTCGAGCAGCCAATATTCATGGGTACTTGGCGCGTGAACGATATGCGCCTGATTGGCGACGGAACCCACTTGAAGTTACGGCTCTCAAACAGCGCAACTGACATCGATGCGGTCTGGTTTGGAGCCAACAAAGAGGGGAACCCTCCTGTCAGTGTTGGAGTCAGCGTGACGTTTGCTTATTGTCTGGATGCGCAAAGTTACCGCGGCAACACCCGGCTGCAGCTGATAATTCGGGGGATCGATTTGCGTTGATTGTGCAGTTTGGATGACCTAGCCACGCGTTGCGAAATGAGTGGGACAGAACCGTCACGATCCGCAGCATCTGTTAAACACGACAATGTTCGAGACCGTGGCCAATCAACACCTCTGTACTTGGCCACCCTGTCCAATAGAGTTGTCCCAAGCGCGTCAGCCTATGAACGAAGCCGCGACCCAATGCGCTTTCAGGTTGCGGGTTAAAGGGCGGAAACGAACAGCCATCCCACGTGCCGCTCGCTACTGAAGTCGCACGTCGGCGTATTTCCTGATAGATCGTGTCGCGCAGGCCATCCACCTGGGGTCCGTGCTGCATGGCCATGGAAGCGCCACGCCGTACTGCCGCCCAGGCACAGTAGCGCCACTGGGCTACCGTTAGTACTACTCCGCTTTCCCGATAGGCGAACGCGATGTCCTGTGCCCACTCACCGGAGAACCGATGCTTCAGCAGTTGCTGCTCGAAGAAACGTTCGGCCTCGGCGGATCCCAGTTCGGTCCAAAGCCGCAATCGTTCTGCCGTCGTAAAGTCGTCGCGTTCCAGGGAGTTGAAGTAGTCATCCAGCGCATCGACCAACCGCTCCGGCTCATACACGGCCCAGGACAGATGCCACTGCAAGCCTTCGATCGGCGTGATCCGGGCATCGGGCTTTAGTTCCCAGCGTGCCTCTGGCCAAGGCACTTCGATGACGCCGCGCTCCTGTAAGTACCCCATAGCTACCAGGGTCATCCGCTTGGTCTGCGCGATCGGTAGGCGGTATTCCTGCCCAGTCAATAGCGCCCATAGGTACAGGCATCCTCTTAGCCCGAGTTCATCGACGGTGGCGGGGGCGGGCGACGCCATGTAGGGCAGAGGTGGTTGTTGGGGCTCTAAGAATAACTTAGTATCCAAGAACCGGTCACTTCCGCCATCCTTAAGGCTTCCTTAGGGGGTGGTAGTGACGACTCGAACGGCAAAATACCCGGTTTTTGCGCTACGACTGGCCCAGGCGCGTGAGCGCTCAGGCCTGTCGCAGACGCAACTCGGTGTGCTTGCCGGCTTGGATCCTGCCGTGGCCTCTCCCACAATCAATCAATACGAGCGCGGCAAGCACGAACCCCAGCTCAAACGGGCTAAGCGGCTAGCCGAGGTGCTGGGCATCCCGCCGGCCTTTCTCTATACCGAGGACGACCTGCTCGCTGAACTTCTGCTGCAGTGGAACGGCCTGTCCCTGCGCAAGAAGAAAGAGCTGGTCAAGCTGGTCGAAGCTAACAAGGCGCCAAAAGCGAAGAGATCACGCAGTGCCGCGGAATAGCTAGGCACCCAGCCGAACAGTACTGCGGTGGTGGGCAAATGCAGGCGGATGGCGACCATCGCCACCAGCGGCAAGCCGGCCAGCAGGAGAAGGTGAGGCCAGTGCCAGCCAGGCTGTCGTTTTCCTGTCATCGCGGGTTGCTACGCTTCGTATATTCGATTATTTTAGAAAAATGGAAATCAAAGACGCAACCCTCTCGCTCGCCGCCTTGGGCCAGACCACCCGGCTATCGGTCTTCCGCCTGCTGGTCGAGGCAGGTCCCCAAGGCCGGTTGGCCGGCGAGATCGCCGAGACCCTGTCGCTGCCCGGCGCCACGCTGACCTTCCACCTGAAGGAGCTCAGTGGTGCCGGTTTGATCGAGTGCGAGGCGCGCGGTCGCTTCAAGCGCTATCGCGCCAACTTCGAGGCCATGACCAATTTGATCGCCTTCCTGACCCGCAACTGCTGTGGCGGTGCCACGAACTGCCTGCCAAGCCAGGTGTGCGAGCCCACGCGCCGGAGGAAGGACGCGGCATGAACGAGACGATCGCTTCACCGGTACCGCTTTCCCGGCGCATGGGCGGTTTCGAGCGCCACCTGACCTTGTGGGTGGCCTTGTGCATCGTCGTCGGCACCGGACTGGGCTACCTGTTTCCCGACGGCTTTGCCGCGCTGGGCGCGATGGAGATCGCCAAGGTCAACCTGCCGGTCGCGGTACTGATCTGGTTGATGATCATCCCGATGCTGCTGAAGATCGACTTCGGCGCGATGGGACAGGTCAAGCAGCACTGGAAAGGCATCGGCGTCACCGTATTCGTCAACTGGGCGGTCAAGCCGTTCTCGATGGCGCTGCTGGGCTGGCTCTTCGTCCGCCACGTCTTTGCCCGTTATCTGCCGGCGGATCAGTTGGATTCATATATCGCCGGGCTGATCCTGCTGGCCGCGGCGCCATGCACGGCCATGGTGTTCGTCTGGAGCAATCTGTGCGAGGGCGAGCCGCAATTCACCCTCAGCCAGGTCGCGCTCAACGACGCGATCATGGTGTTCGCCTTCGCCCCGGTTGTGGGCTTGCTGCTGGGCATTTCGTCGATCACCGTGCCATGGTCGACGCTGCTGCTGTCGGTGGAGCTCTACATCATCGTGCCCGTGCTGATCGCCGCGGTCCTGCGTCGCTGGATCCTGCAGCGAGGTGGCGAGGCGGCGCTGCAAGCCCTGCTGAAGCGACTGGGGCCGGTCTCGCTTGGCGCCTTGCTGGTCACGCTGGTTCTGTTGTTCGGCTTCCAGGGTCGGCAGATCGTCGCACAACCGCTGATCATCGCCATGCTGGCCGTGCCGATCCTGATCCAGGTGTATCTCAACGCCGGGGTGGCCTACTGGCTCAACCGCAAGTTCGGTGTTGCCCATTGCGTGGCCGGACCTTCCGCATTGATCGGCGCCAGCAATTTCTTCGAACTGGCCGTGGCCACCGCCGTCAGCGTCTTCGGCGTCCACTCCGGCGCGGCGCTGGCGACCGTCGTCGGCGTGCTGGTCGAGGTTCCCGTCATGTTGTCCGTCGTACGCATCGTGACCGCCTCCAAGGCGTGGTACGAAGCGCGCCCCTGATTTGCCCAACCCCGAGACCCTGTCATGAGCCGTCGCTACAACCTCCTGTTCCTGTGCACCGGCAATTCCGCCCGCAGCATCATGGGCGAAGCCTTGGCCAACCAACTGGGCAAGACACGATTCAATGCCTACAGCGCCGGCAGCCAGCCGCGCGGCCAGATCCATCCGATGACCTTGAAGGTATTGCAGGACGTCGGATTGTCGACCGACAGCCTGCGTAGCAAGGCCTGGGACGAGTTTGCCGAACCGGATGCGCCGCAGATGGATATCGTCATCACCGTATGCGATCGTGCCGCCAGCGAGACGTGCCCGGTGTGGCCCGGCCAGCCGATCACCGCGCATTGGGGCGTCCCGGATCCGGCCGAAGTCACCGGCACCGAGGACCAGGTGCGCCGCGCCTTCACCAATGCACTTCATCTGTTGCAGCACCGGATCGCGTTGCTGATGGCGCTGAAGGTCGAAGCCCTCGATCGCCTGGTGCTGGAGACCCGCGTCCGCGAGATCGGCACGGCGTCCACCTGATACCTTTCGTCTTCCTTTCGACTGCACGCCACCATGACTCTACGCATCGGCATCAACGGCTTTGGTCGCATGGGGCGCCTGACCCTGCGCGCCGCCTGGGGCAATCCCGCGCTTTCCTTCGTTCAGATCAACGACCCGGCCGGTGACGCGGCCACCCTGGCGCACCTGCTGAACTTCGATTCGATCCATGGCCGCTGGCAGCACGAGGCGATCGCCGATGGCGATGCCCTCGTGATCGATGGCGTCCGTATCCCGGTGGCCCGCAACAAGGACATCGCCGCCACCGATTGGTCCGGCTGCGATGTGGTCATCGAGGCCTCGGGCAAGTTCCGCAAACCCGACGTGCTGCGGCCCTACCTCGACCAGGGCGTGAAGCGTGTGGTCGTCACTGCACCGGTCAAGTCGGCCGGCGCGCTCGACATCGTCATGGGCGTGAACCAGCAGCGCTTCGATCCGGCCCAGCACCGCATCGTCTCGGCTGCCTCGTGCACGACCAATTGCCTCGCGCCGGTGGTCAAGGTGATCCACGAAAAGCTGGGCATCCGCCATGGCAGCCTGACCACGATCCACAGCCTGACCAACACTCAGGTCATCGTCGATGCGCCCCACAAGGACCTGCGCCGCGCTCGGGCCTGTGGCAGCAGCCTGATCCCGACTTCGACCGGCTCGGCCACCGCGATCGCCGAGATATTCCCCGAACTGAAGGGGCGGTTGAACGGTCATGCCGTGCGCGTGCCGCTGACCAATGCCTCGCTGACGGACTGCGTGTTCGAGGTCGAGCGGCCGACCACGGTCGAGGAAGTCAACGCGTTTTTGCAGGCCGCCGCCGAGGGCGAGCTCAACGGCATCCTGGGTTACGAAACCCAGCCGTTGGTATCAATCGATTTCCAGACCGACCCGCGCTCCAGCATCGTCGACGCGTTGTCGACGATGGTGATCAATGGCACCCAGGTGAAGATCTACGCTTGGTACGACAACGAATGGGGCTACGTGAACCGTACCGCCGAGTTGGTCCAGTTGGTGGGTCAGGCAGGGTAAGTCCATGTTGTCCCGCCTGTCGCCCGATGTTCGCCAGTACCTGTTGATCACGGGCAACTACTGGGCCTTCACTTTGACCGACGGTGCATTGCGCATGCTGGTGGTGCTGCACTTCCACCAGTTGGGCTACTCGCCGTTGCAGGTAGCGCTGCTGTTCCTGTTCTACGAGATCTTCGGCGTCGTCACCAATCTGGTCGGCGGCTGGCTGGGCGCGCGGATCGGCCTCAACCGGACGATGAACATCGGCTTGGCCCTGCAGGTCGTGGCCCTGTCGATGTTGCTGGTGCCCGGCGCATGGCTGACCGTGCCCTGGGTGATGTCGGCGCAGGCGCTGTCGGGCATCGCCAAGGACCTCAACAAGATGAGCGCCAAGAGCAGCATCAAGCTGCTGGTGCCGGGCGATCAGCAGGGGGCCCTGTTCCGCTGGGTGGCGGCGCTGACCGGCTCGAAGAACGCGCTCAAGGGCATCGGCTTCTTCCTCGGCGGCGCCATGCTGACCACGATGGGGTTTGCGCCGGCGGTGGCGCTGATGGCCGGCGTGCTGCTGATCGTATGGCTGTTGAGCCTGGCGTTGCTCAAGCGCGACCTGGGCAAGGCAAAGCACAAGCCGAAGTTCCGCGACATCTTCTCCAAGAGCCGGGCGATCAACTTGCTGTCGGCAGCACGGCTATTCCTGTTCGGTGCCCGCGACGTATGGTTCGTGGTCGCGCTGCCGGTGTTCCTGGCGCAGACGCTGGGCTGGGATTTCTGGCAGGTCGGTGGCTTTCTGGCCGTATGGATCATCGGCTACGGCATCGTGCAGTCGGTGGTGCCGTATTTCACCGGCAAGCGCAGCGGCAAGGTGCCAGACGGACGCTCGGCTTTCGTATGCGCGGCGATCCTGGCGCTCGTGCCGGCGGTGATGGCGATGCTGCTGGCGCGTGAGGAGTCCGTACAGACGATCCTGGTCGTTGGCTTGCTGGTATTCGGGGTGCTGTTCGCGATCAACTCTTCGCTGCACAGCTACCTGATCGTCAGCTACGCCAGCGAAGACGGCGTTTCCCTCGACGTAGGCTTCTATTACATGGCCAATGCGCTTGGCCGATTGTTGGGTACCGTGCTGTCCGGGTGGATATTCCAGGTGGCGGGCTTGGCGGCGTGCCTGTGGATCTCGGCAGTGCTGGTAGGGCTCGCCGCCGCGATTTCCCTGTCGCTCCCCCGGCACAAACCCTTGGCGGCTGTGGACGTCGAGTCCTCGTGACGTCCACGGACGCATCAACCAGGCATTCCGGCTCGTACACTGTCCAGGACAGGCGTCAATGCAGACCTTCGATCGACATTGACTGGGCATCGCGTTGTACTTCCCAACACTGCTTCGGCCAAGGAACTTCGATGACGTCCACGTCTGCGAGTGTCGCCATTCAAGCCCAGCTCACTCGCCGGGTAGGTGCGAAGGGGGAGTCGCCGCAGCTCGCCTACCAATATTGACCCACAGCAGCGAGCCCTCGAATCAACCAGTACGAGAAAGGCGAGAACGAACTCCGTTCGGCGACGTAACACTTCGATAACCTGGAAGTGAACTCCAGACTGCTCGTGTCTGGATGTGACTGGCCCGCACTGCCAGACTGGGGTAGAGTATTTGAATGACGTTGCGGTCTGCCCTGTTGCGCGTGATGCTGATCGTTGCCCTGATCCTGAATGGGGCAGGGACGGCAGCTGCGTCCGTCATACTGATGCCTGGCGCTTCACCGGATAGCGTGTCGACGGGACAGACCCGATCACACCCGATGACTGTGGCGATGTCGAGTAGTTCGCCCTGCCACGACATGGCGCAGATGACGGCAGAACGCTCCTCGTCGAATACTGTCGGAGCGCTGCCTGCTGAACAGGCGCAAAAAACCAAGCACTCGACCCCGGATTGCTGCAAGTCCAGTGTCTGCCGATGCGCCTGTACGCAGGCCGTTGCGGCTGCACTCATGACCGTGGCCGCCTTTGGCGTGGGCCCGCTGCACTCGGACGTGGTCCGTCCGCTGTCCCTCCGTCACGCGGATCCCACGTTGCCGCATCTGGTCCGACCTCCCATCGGCTAAGTGTCCCAAGGCGCCTGCGGCGCCCCTTCGCTTGCGTGTGTTTTACCGTGCTGTGAACCGCATGGGATCGCAGGCTGTTCCGGTCTTAACACCGGATCCTCTGGACGCGTTGATGGAGTTTCCATGTTTTCCGAAAAATTCGGCTGGACGGCAGATGGCGCATTCCAGCCATCGCGCCGCCGCTTCGTGCAAGGTCTGGCCGCCGGTGGTGCGGCGCTGGGGTTGGGGTTGTGGCCCAAGAACAGCTGGGCGCTGAAAGGCCCCGGCAACGCCAACGTCCTGGCCGGCACCGACTTCGATCTGACCATCGGCGAAACCCCGATGGACTTCACCGGGCGTGTGCGGCCGGCGATCACTGTGAACGGCTCGCTGCCGGCACCGATCCTGCGCTGGCGTGAAGGCACCACGGTGAACCTGCGCGTGGCGAACGCGTTACCCACCGGCTCGATCCACGGCAATGAAACCTCGATCCATTGGCACGGCATCATCCTGCCGGCCAACATGGACGGCGTGCCAGGGCTGAGTTTCAACGGCATCGCCCGTGGCGAGGCGTATCAATACCGTTTTACGGTCAACCAGGGCGGTACCTACTGGTACCACAGCCATTCGGCGTTCCAGGAACAGGCCGGCTTGTACGGGCCGCTGATCATCGATCCGATCGCACCGGAACCCTTCGCCTACGATCGAGACTACGTGGTCATGCTGTCCGACTGGACCGACATGGATCCGACACGGCTGTTCGCGCGGCTGAAGAAGATGTCGATGTACGACAACTACTACATGCGCACCGTCGGGGACTTCTTCAACGATGCAAAGCGCGATGGCGTGGCCGCCACGGTCGAGGATCGCAAGATGTGGGGGCAGATGCGCATGTCGCCGACTGACCTGTCGGACGTCAACGCGAACACCTACACCTATCTGATGAACGGCACCACGGCGTTGGGCAATTGGACCGGTCTGTTCCGCAGCGGGGAAAAGGTGCGGCTGCGTTTCATCAACGGTTCGGCGATGACTTATTTCGACGTGCGCATCCCGGGTCTGAAGATGACCGTGGTCGCCGCCGATGGGCAATACGTGCATCCAGTGACTGTGGACGAATTCCGCATCGCGGTGGCTGAGACCTTTGATGTGATCGTCGAGCCGTCGGGGCAGGATGCCTTCACGATCTTTGCCCAGGATATGGGCCGCACCGGTTACGTGAGCGGCACGCTGGCGGTGCGCGAAGGCCTGCGCGCACCGGTCCCGGCGATCGATCCGCGCCCGTTGCTGACCATGCAGGACATGGGAATGGATCATGGAAGCATGGGCGGCATGGATATGTCCGGCGGCAAGGGCATGGAAATGAGCTGCGGCGCCAACATGGGCATGGCCGGCATGGACCACGGCGCGATGACGCAGGAGTCGAAGCCGGCCAATGCCGATCCGGACGCGGGTCATGACATGGCCGGCATGAAAGGCGGCGCGATGGCGGACATGGACCCCGGGAGCATGGTCACACACCCGGCCAGCGAAACGCGCAACCCGCTGCTCGACAACCAGGCGATGACCGTCAGCTCGCGCCTCGACGATCCGGGCAACGGCCTGCGCGACAACGGCCGCACCGTGCTTAGTTATTCGATGCTCAAGAGCACGTTCGAGGATCCGGATGGCCGCGATCCCGGTCGAGAGATCCAACTGCACCTGACCGGGCACATGGAGAAGTTCGCCTGGGGCTTCAACGGGCAGAAGTTCTCCGAGGTGACGCCATTGCGGCTCAACTACGGCGAGCGCGTACGCATCGTGTTGGTCAACGACACCATGATGACCCATCCGATCCATCTGCACGGCATGTGGAGCGATGTGGAAGACGCCGCCGGCAACTTCATGGTGCGCAAGCACACCGTGGACATGCCGCCAGGCAGCAAGCGTAGTTACCGCGTGCGTGCCGATGCATTGGGCCTGTGGGCTTACCACTGCCACCTGCTCTATCACATGGAGGCAGGCATGATGCGGGCCGTGCAGGTAGGGGAGGGCGTCGCATGAATGCCTTGAAGACCTCACTGCTGGGCATCGCGCTGGCAACGGCACTGCCCGCCGGGGCGCAGGAAATGGACCATTCGAAGATGGCCATGCCGATGTCGCCGTCGACCGAAACCAAGCCGACGGCGAAGAAGCAGCCAGTAGCCGAGCCGGCGCCGAAAATAGCCGCCAAGCCTGCGGTTGCGGATCCCCATGCCGGGCACCCGATGGCACCGGCCACGGCAGCCAAACCTGCCGCGATGCCGATGGATCATTCCAAGATGGACCATGCGATGCCGGAGCCCCCCGCCGAAATCGCACCGCCGATGGACCACGCTGGCATGGGGCATGACATGGCCGGCATGTCGATGGAAGCCATGCCCGGCATGCAGCACGGCGACATGGAGATGGCACCTGGCGAGCCGCGCACGCCGATTCCGCCGATCATCGAAGCCGACCGCGCTGCCGCCATGCCGCCCTCCAAGCACATGGAACACCTCGATAATGCCATCCACAGCTATACGCTACTCAATCGCCTGGAAGGCTGGAATGCCGATCCGGGCAAGGGGCAGGCTTGGGAAGGACAAGGCTGGATCGGCACAGACCTGGACCGCCTGTGGTGGCGCAGCGAAGGCGAGCGGGTCGATGGGCGTACCGAGTCGGCCGATCTGGAAGTGCTTTACGGGCGCAGCGTTTCGACCTGGTGGGACGTGGTCGCCGGCATGCGCCACGACTTCAAGCCCGGCGATTCGCAGAACTTCGTCGCGATCGGCGTGCAGGGCCTGGCGCCATACAAGTTCGAAGTCGAGGCCACGGCCTACATCGGCCAATCCGGGCAAACCGGTGCGCGCCTGGAAGCTGAGTACGAAACGTTGCTGACCAACCGGCTGATCCTGCAGCCGCTGATTGAAGTCAATGTCTACGGCAAGAACGACGCGCGCCGCGGCATCGGTTCCGGCCTGAGCACCGCCGAAGCCGGCGTGCGCCTGCGCTACGAGTTCACCCGGCAATTCGCGCCTTACCTCGGAGTAGTCCATGAACGAGCCTTCGGCCGCACCGCGGATTTGCGCCGTGAAGAAGGTGAAGACGTCAACGACACCCGCTTTGTGGCGGGCATCCGCATCTGGTTCTGATTGGGGAGATCACCATGCCGTTCGTAACACGAAAGTCCCTGCTCGCTATGAGCCTCCTGTCCGGTGTCGCCCTCGTGGGGACGGCCGGTTTCGTCTGGTCGGGCATCTACAACATCGGCGCCGACGACACACACACCAAGCCCGTGTATGCGGTGCTGCAAACGCTGCGCGAGCGCTCGATCGACACCCGCGCGCACAAGCTGCAACTGCCGGCCAACCTCAATGACCCGGCACGCATTCGCCAAGGCGCCGGTAACTACAACGCCATGTGCACGGGTTGCCATCTCGGCCCGGGCATGCAGGAAACCGAACTGAGCAAGGGCCTGTACCCGACGCCGCCCAATCTCGCAAAGGAATCGGTCGATGCAGCCGAAGCGTTCTGGGTGATCAAGCACGGCATCAAGGCCAGCGGCATGCCGGCGTGGGGCAAGAGCATGAATGACGAATACATCTGGAACATGGCCGCCTTCCTGCAGGAATTGCCGAAGCTCAACAAGGCGGGATACGAAACCTTGGTCGCCAGCAGCGGAGGGCACTCGCATGGTGGTGGCGAGAGCGGCGGCCATTCGCATGCGGAGGAGGGCGAGGAGCATGAGCATGCCGAAGGCGAGGGGCACGACGAGATGGCCGGCATGCCGATGAGCGAGGCGAAGCCGCACCCGCATCCTCCGGGCACGCCACCGCACGACGACGCGCCGAAGAACACCAAAGCACCGGCCGGCGGCCAAGTGCATACCCATGCCGATGGCAAGGAGCACGTCCACGCCGCTGCTCCTGCCGCCAAGCCGGCTGTCTCTGCGACAGCCAAGCCGGCGGTCGTCGACCCGCATGCCGGCATGGACATGCCCGAAACCAAACCGGCCAGCGATGGACACGATCACCAACACTGACCGGAGCATTAGTCTCATGATCCATCGAATCGTTTTCCTGACCTTGCTGGCCCTGCCGTTCGCCGCGCAAGCCCATGATCCCGCGCAGCATGCGAAGGCCAGCGAGCCCGCCATCGCCGCCGAAGCGAAGCCTGCTGTCGCTGTCGTGGAAGCCTTCTCGAGTGCATTGCAGGCTGGCGACCTGAAACGCGCCGGCAATTGGTTGGCCGATGATGTGCTGATCTTGGAAAGCGGTGGTGCCGAGCGCTCCAGGACCGAATACCTGGATGGGCATGCCAAGCACGATGCGGAATTCCTGAAAGGCGCGCATGTACAGCTGAAGCAACGCACGGCAAAGGCGGTGGGCGAACTGGCTTGGGTCGGCAGCGAAAGCGAATTGCATGCCAGCAAGGATGGCAAGCCCCTGACCCTGCTCAGTACCGAGACCATGGTGCTCAAGCGTGGGACGCAGGGCTGGCGCATCGTCCACATCCATTGGTCATCGCGACCCAAACGCTGAGGAAGCCGCCATGTTGATTCGTCACGCTTTTCCGATCCTGGTGTTGTTAGGCGGCACTGCCCTGGCGGCCTGCGCCAAGCCGGTTGCAACCGTCGCCGAAGGTACCCGCATATCGCCTGAGGTGCAGGCAACGGCCACGCCAACATTGCCAGTGGTACTGGTGCACAAGAGTCCCACTTGCGGTTGCTGCAACCAATGGGTCGAACACATGCGACAAGCCGGATTCACGGTGCAGGTGGACAACCAGAACGACGTCACCCCGATCAAACAGCGTCTTGGGGTGCCGTATGGCAAGGGGTCGTGCCACACCGCGGAAGTGGCGGGCTACTTCATCGAAGGCCACGTGCCGGCGGAAGACATCAAGCGGTTGCTGGTGCGGAAGCCCGACGTGAAGGGACTGGTGCTTCCCGGCATGCCGGCCGGTTCGCCGGGCATGGAACTGCCGGACGGGCGAACGGAGCCGTACACCGTGGAGCAGGTTGCCCGTGATGGCAGCACACAGGCTTTCGCCCAGCATTGATGCCCATCTTGCCTTAGGACATCCCTGCATGAATGAAGGCGAAATATTTTCCTGAATCCGAGACAAAACGCTTGACCTTGGAGGTAACTCCAAAGTGCAAGCTGGCCTTGTCAGCCAGGGTCACCTAGCTGAAAAACCGAATTCTTCCAGAACTTGTCGCTGGAGACAGATCATGAAAATAGCTTCCCACATCTTTGCAATCAGCGCCGGCTTGCTGTCTCTGGCGCCCCTCACCACGTTGGCCATGGGTCAGTCCACGCCGCACGAAATCCATCTTGCCACGTGCGATCAAAAGGCCGACGAACAGGCCCGCCTCTTGAAGCACCAGTTCGCCCAGCGCGATGTCAATCGCGATGGTCTCCTTGAGGCGGCCGAAACCGACAATCCGCAGATGTCGGCAGCATGCCAGGCCAAGTGCCGAGACCGCATCGACCGCAATCATGACGGCGTCATTGAGGCTGCGGAAATCCGCCACGCCTGACCTTGGAGCCGGGACATGCATATCGGACAACTCGCGAAACAGGCCGGCGTCACGCCGGACACCATCCGCTATTACGAACGGGAAGGCGTCCTGCCATCGCCGGCGCGCCTGGAATCGCGCTACCGCAACTACGGCCAGGACGACGTGGCGCGACTGCAGTTCATCCAGCGCGCCAAGGCGCTCGGTTTCACCCTGGCCGACATCGGCGATCTGCTGAGCCTGTCGGGCGACCGTACTTCCGACATGGCCCAGGTCAGGCAGGCCGCGCAAGCGCGGCTGGCCGGCGTCGAAGCCAAGCTGGCGGAACTGACCCGCCTGCGCGACGGCCTGGTTAGCCTGGTCGATGCCTGTCCGGGTCACGGGGAACTGCAGGGTTGCCCCATCCTAAATGCGCTCGTCGGGGAAACACATGAACACGCCTGATCCTTCCAAACATCCCCACCATCATCACCACGCCGCGGGACAGGGCTGCTGTTCGTCCGATGCGAAGGCGACCGCGCCGGCGCCGGCCGCGCACCACGACCACGATGCGGCGCACGGCTGTTGTTCCAGCAAGAAACCCGATGCCGCGAATGCGGATCCGCTGACCGATCCGGTCTGCGGCATGCAGGTCGACCCCGCCACTACGCCGCACCACGCCAGTCACGCGGGCAACGAATATCACTTCTGTTCGGCGCGTTGCCGCGAGAAGTTCGTCGCCGAACCGGCCAAGTACCTTGCACCGAAACCCGAGGTGCCGGCAGCGATGCCGAAGGGCACGATCTATATCTGCCCCATGCATCCGCAAATCCGCCAGGAAGGGCCGGGCACGTGTCCGATCTGCGGCATGGCGCTGGAACCTGAAATGCCCAGCCTGGACGAGGAAGAGAATCCTGAGCTGAGCGATTTCAGTCATCGCTTTTGGTGGTCACTGCCGCTCAGCGTGGTCGTGCTGGTACTGGCCATGTTCGGCCATCGCATCCCCGGCCTGTCCACGCAGGCGCGCACTTGGCTGGAACTCGCGTTGAGTGCGCCGGTCGTGTTGTGGGCCGGCTGGCCGTTCTTCGAACGCTGCGTACAGTCGATCCGCAACCGCAGCCCGAACATGTTCACGTTGATCGGCGTGGGAGTGGCCGCTGCCTTCGGCTACAGCGTGGTGGCGACGCTCGTGCCCGGCGTCTTCCCGGATTCCTTCCGCGAACACGGCCGCGTCGGCGTGTATTTCGAAGCGGCAGCGGTGATCGTGTCGCTGACCCTGTTGGGCCAGTTGCTGGAATTGCGCGCACGTTCGAAGACCTCGGCCGCGATCAAGGCATTGCTGGGATTGGCGCCGAAGACCGCACGACGCATCAACGATCGTGGCGATGAAGAAGACGTGCCGCTCGAACACGTGCATGTCGGCGACCGCCTGCGCGTGCGTCCGGGCGAGAAGGTGCCGGTCGATGGCGTCGTGCTGGAAGGGCGCTCGAACCTCGACGAATCGATGCTGACCGGCGAGCCAATCCCGGTGGAAAAAACCGCAGACAGCCGCGTGATCGGCGCCACGATCAATGGCACCGGCAGCCTGGTGATTCGCGCAGAGAAGATCGGTTCTGACACCGTGCTGGCGCAGATTGTGCAACTGGTCACGCAGGCGCAGCGTTCGCGCGCACCGATGCAGCGCATGGCCGACAAGGTCGCGTTCTGGTTCGTGTTGGCGGTATTCGGCGTGGCCTTGGCGACGTTCTTCGGCTGGGGCCTGTTCGGACCGGAGCCGTCGTGGACCTATGCTGTGCTCAACGCCGTGTCGGTGCTGATCATCGCCTGTCCGTGCGCGCTGGGACTGGCCACGCCGATGTCGATCATGGTCGCCACCGGTCGCGCCGCGCACGCCGGCGTGCTGTTCCGCGATGCGGAAGCGATCGAGAACCTGCGCAGGATCGATACGTTGGTCGTCGACAAGACCGGTACGTTGACCGAAGGCAAACCGGCGTTCCAGGACAGCCTGACTATGGACGGCTTCAATGCCGACCAAGTGCTGCAATGGGCGGCCAGTCTGGAGCAGGGCAGCGAACATCCGTTGGCCGAGGCGATCGTCGCCGAAGCCCGGCGTCGTGGCGTTACGCTGACGCCAGCCGAAGATTTCGACTCAGTGACGGGGCAGGGCGTGCGCGGTCGCGTCGAAGGCCAAGATATGGTCCTCGGCAACCAGGCGCTGATGGCATCCGTTGGCGCCGACGTCGCGCCGTTGGCCGATGCAGTGGAACGTTTGCGCGGGCAGGGCGCGAGCGTGATGTACCTGGCTTCCGGCGGTCGCCTGGCCGGCGCCATCGCCGTGGCTGATCCGGTCAAGCCGACCACGCTGCCGGCGCTCAACGAATTGCGCGCCGCGGGCCTGCATATCGTCATGGCCTCGGGCGACGCGCAAGCCACCGCGGAAGCGGTCGGCCGCACGCTCGGTATCGACGACGTGCGCGGCAACGTCAAGCCGCAGGACAAGGCGGAATTGGTGCAGGCATTGAAGGCGCAGGGCAAGCGGGTGGCGATGGCCGGCGACGGTATCAACGACGCGCCGGCGCTGGCCGCCGCCGATGTCGGCATCGCAATGGGCACCGGCACCGACGTGGCCATGTCCAGTGCGCAGGTGACTCTGGTCAAGGGCGACCTGCGGCGGATCCTGCAGGCGCGGGCGATTTCCGAAGAAACCGTCGCCAACATGAAGCAGAACCTCGGCTTCGCCTTCCTCTACAACGCCATCGGCGTGCCGGTGGCCGCAGGCGTGTTGTACCCGGCCTTCGGCTTGCTGCTCAGCCCGATGATCGCCGCGCTGGCGATGAGCCTGAGTTCAGTATCGGTGGTTGCCAACGCGCTTCGCCTTGCGCGGATGCCGACTGCCGAACCCGCTACCACCACTACGCTCCGTCCCGCCGGGTCCGCGGGCGGCTCGTCCTGTCACTAAGGTCCCACTTTCCACTGGAGTAGAACGATGAAAACGATGATTTCCCTATTGGCGGCATCCTTGTTCTTTGCGGGCACCGCGATGGCACAAACGACGGCACCAGCGCAGAACCATGGCCAGATGGATCACGGCAAGATGAACCATGGTGCGATGAAGATGGATGCCAAGCCGGACGAGTTCACCACGCTTGATACGGACAAGAATGGCACGCTGTCCAAGGCCGAGTTGGCCAAGCACCGCCTCGGCCCGCATTTCGGCATGCTGGATGCCAACAAGGATGGTCGCCTGAGCCCGAAAGAGTTCGCCGCCGGCAAAGGCATGTGACGCTTTGCGGTGAACGGGTTTCGGTAGCGGTTGCGGCCGAAGCCGAAACCCGTCTTCCACGATACGGCTCAGCGGCGACCGACGACTCAGTGGATGAGTCGTGCTGCCACGCGCGCGGTCGCGTTGTCGATGTCCAGTGGTGGCGACAATTCGGCACACGTCCATGATAGCGCGTCGTCCTGGATATGGCGCGCGTCGACCCTGTCGGCCACGGCGAACAAGTCTGGCGTATTGCTCGTTCGACTGACGCCAAGGCAGTGGTAGCGAACGTCGTGGCCCAGGCGTCGCGCGTCCTCGATGGCTTGCAGGAACGGCGTGCCGGAACTGGCGCGCGGTTGTTCGCGTAGGTCGAAGTGTGCATCGAAATTGAAGATGCCGATACGTTGCCGCGCGTTCGCCAGATGCGAAGCCAGGCCGGAATAGCTTGCATAAACGATTTCGTGTCCGCCGCCCATGCCGACGACGAAGTGACCGGCGTCGAGCAGGGCCTTGGCGCGTTCGGCATAACGGGCCTGCGCGTCATCGAGTGCTTCGCCTTCGCAGGCTACGTCGCCGGCGTCATACAGCGCGCTGGCGTGCAGCACCGGCAGGTTGGCCAGCATTTTCCGCAACGCAAGCGGCCCTTGCATCGCACCCATTCGGCCCGAATTGCGGCGGATGCCTTCATCGCTGGCCAAACCCATCAGGGCGACGCCCGGCGAACCGGATTCGTCCGCCTTGCGCACCACCTGGTGCCACCGGCGCGTGTCCGCCAAGCCCGGCGGGTCGATGCGGCCATGCCCAGATGCCAGTTATTTCAGTTGCCTTGAAAGGGCAGGTCGAGGAGCTCCAATTTCACCTGGCACCTGGTGATTTCGGAAGCCGCCGAATGCGACGATGCGCTGTTGCAGGGACTGGTGCACGAGGCGGCGTCCCATCATCTGCTGCAAGGCCATCCCGACCTGCAATCGTGCGATTTCTATTTGTGTGGCCCCCCGGCGATGCTGTCGGCTACCCGCCACATGCTGGCGGAACTGGAGGTTCCGGAAAGCCACGTGGCTTTCGATGATTTCAAGATCTGAGTGATGCGATCAACTAGCGGGCGGCTTTCGTCGCCCAACCGCGATGGGTCGCCCGCCGGTTTGAACACTGACGGCGTGGCCGTCGCGATCAGCACGGCCAGTGCGGCGCCGACATCCACGACTAACTGCGTGAGGATCGTGGGGAGCTTGACAAAGCCCGATTGAGTAGCTGGTTTGCTCACCGTTGTTCCTCGGGCTAGGCACGTTTTCGGGACGGCGCGAGGATGGTCAGCATCTGAATGCCACGCGGTTCAAGGTGCGGAAAGGGCGGGTGGCGGTTCCGAGGTAGCGGTTAACGTTGCTCGTGGGATCACGGTGTGGGGAACACCTGAGCATAGGCATTGGTGATCGGGTAACGCCGTTCGCGTCCAAACGCCCGGCGCGAGATCTTCGGTCCCGGCGCCGCCTGCTGCCGCTTCCATTCGTGGCGGTGCACCAGCTCCAGCACCGGGTCGACAACGAAAGCGGCGAATCCGGCCGCCAGGATCTCCTCGCGCGACTGCTCCTGATCGATGTGGCGGAACAGGATTGCGTCGAGTACGTCGTAGGGCGGCAACGTGTCCTGATCGGTCTGATGCTCGCGCAGTTCTGCCGTCGGCGGCCGGGCGATCACCTCGGGTGGAATGACCGGTGCGCCGCCCACGGTATTGCGCCAGCGTGCCAGTGCGATCACCTCGGTCTTGTACACGTCCTTGAGCGGGGCATAGCCGCCGCACATGTCGCCGTAGATCGTGGTGTAGCCGACCGCGTACTCGCTCTTGTTGCCAGTGGTCAGCAGCAACCCGCCAAGCTTGTTGCTCAGCGCCATCAGCACCGCGCCGCGCGCGCGAGATTGCAGGTTCTCTTCGGTCGCATCGATCGTCGTACCCGCGAACAGACCACTGAGCGTGTCGAGGTAGCCCTGAAACGGTGCGTCGATCGGCACCGTCCGTAGTGCCACGCCCAGGGCCGCGCATTGCGCGGCGGCCAGATCGTTGCTCAACGCACTGGTGTAGCGCGATGGCAGGCGCACGGCGGTGACCCGGTCGGCGCCGAGCGCATCGACGGCCATCGCCAGCACGACCGCCGAATCCAGTCCGCCGGACAGGCCGACCCAGACCCGATCGAAGCCGTTCTTGCTGCAGTAGTCCGTTAGCCCCCGCACGATTGCCCGCCAGGCGACCGCGTCGCGGCCGACATCGGTGTCGATCGGCCACGCGACTGGGGTAAAGCTACGTGAATGCGGATCGAAATCAGCAACCAGTGCGTGTTCCTCGAAGGCAATGGCCGCCGGGTGTACGTGGCCATTGGCGTCGGCGAGCAGGGACGCGCCATCGAACACGATCGCATCCTGGCCACCGACGACATTGACGTATGCGAGCGCGACTTGGTTCGCGCGGGCGCGCTCGGCGAGCAGTGCATCGCGCTCAGCATGTTTGTCGCGCTCGAATGGCGAAGCATTCGGGATCAGGATCAGCTGAGCGCCGGCCGCGACGGTTTCAAACGTGGGCTCCAATCCCCACAAGTCCTGACAAATCATCGCGCCCACGGTGACGCCGTTGACGTCGAAGACGCATGGCCCACCATCGGGATCGACAGCGAAGTAACGCCGCTCATCAAAGACCGCGTAATTGGGTAGATCGCGCTTGCGATAGGTCGTGGTAACGGCGCCTTCACGCAGCACACTCAGTGCGTTGTAGACCACAGCGCCGACAGCTTCCGGCCAGCCCACTACGGCCACGATCCCAGTGACCTCTTGCGCGACGCGGTGCAACGTGGCGACGCAGTCGGACAGGAACTGCGGTCGTAGCAGCAGATCCTCGGGCGGATAGCCGCTGACTGTGAGTTCGGGAAAGAGCACCAAGTCGGCGCGGTAGAGATCGCGCGCCTCGGCGATCCGTTCGGCAATGCGAGCGGCATTGCCGTCGAGGTCTCCGACCGGAAAGTCCGCCTGGACCAATGCGATGCGCAGGCTCATGCGCGGTTTCGGTCATTGCATCGGGCTGCGGGACGCTTCACGCTTGCCTGGTCCGACGCACATTTGCTGCTTTCTCTGTCCGCTTGGCCGGCGGTGGTTCGCGCAAGGTGGCCAGGATCGAACATTGGCCGCGGGCGCCGCCCGAACACGCGTTGATCGTGCGGTCCAGTTCGCGGGCGATGCGGTTGAGTTCGCGGACCTTGCTACGGACATCGGCCAGATGCTCGCGGGCGATGGCATCGATCTCGGCGCAGGACAACATGCGGTTGTGCTCCAACCGCAACAGACTGCGGATCTCGTCCAGGCTGAAGCCCAGGTTGCGGCTGCGGGTGATGAAGCGCAGCCGATCCACCTCCTCGTCGCGGTACTCGCGGTAACCGCTGGCGGTCCGGTGCGGTTTGGGCATGAGCCCCACGCGCTCGTAATAGCGGATGGTTTCCAGATGGCAGCCGCTGGATTCGGCCGCTTCGCTGATCTTCATCGACGCCTCTTGACCCTATAGCGGCTACGGACTTTACCCTGTGGGGCCTACGGGTGCTATGCCCTGCAACAACGAAGTCGCCATGCCAGGGAATACAGCCGCTTGACTCTGTAGGTGGTACGGGGTTTACCCTGTGCAATTGCAACTGGTTCCCATTCCCGTTTTCGACTCTCTCCCATCCAGGCGCTTCCCGTGACGAACTCCTTTTGCCGTGGCTTGCTGATCGCGTTGTTGGCCTCGATGTGCCTGCCGGTCTTTGGGGCCCCCACGTCGGCAGTGAATCCGCGCCAGACCTGGCAATTGCTGGACTATGTGGCTGTCGACTACAGCGCGGCCGTGCAAGCCGGACGCGTCGTGTCCGAGGCCGAGTACGCAGAGATGCGCGAGTTTGCAGGCGCCGTGCGGAGCCAATTGGCGGTGCTGCCGACCACGCCGGGCCAAGCGGCGCTGATCGGCCAGGCGGATCAACTGGTCGCAGCCGTCGAGGGTAAGGCCGATGCTGGGCACGTCGCCTCGTTGGCGCACCAGTTGGCAGACGGCCTGCTGGCCAGCTATCCGGTGGGTGCCGTGCCGGCGACGCCTCCTGATCCTGCCCACGGCGCGGATCTGTACGCCGCGCAGTGTGCCGCTTGCCACGGCCCGTCAGGCGCTGGCGACGGGCCGGCCGCGGCGAGCCTGGATCCGCCCCCGATCGCCTTCACCGATGCCACCCGCGCCGCCCGGCGCACGCCCTTCGCCTTGTACGAGGCGATCTCGCAAGGCATCCAGGGCACGGCCATGACCAGCTTCGCGTCGCTGCCCGAGGCTGATCGCTGGGCGTTGGCGTTCCATGTCGGCAGCTTGGCGCATTCGCCGCAGGCGCGGGCCGAGGGTGAAACCCTGTGGCGCGAGGATCCCGCCTGGCGCCAGCGCATTCCCACGCTGGAAGCGCTGACCCGCACCAGCGAGGCGGATCTGGTGGCCGCCGGCAGCGAGGCGGCACAAGCGCGGGCGATCGTTGCCTACCTGCGCGCGCACCCGCAGGCGCTGCAGCACCCGGCGTCAGGCGTGGCGGCCGGGCCGTTCACGCTGGCCCGCCAACGCATGGCCGAAAGCCTCAGCGCCTACGAGGCCGGCGATGCCGTGCAGGCGAAGACCGCGGCCTTGTCGGCGTACCTGGATGGGGTGGAGCCGGTCGAACCCACGCTCGCCGCCCGCGACAACGCGCTGATGCGGGAGCTGGAAACGACGATGGCGCGCTATCGCGACATGATCGGCCGGCGCGTGCCGGTGGCCGACGCGACCGTGCAGGCCGCGCAGGTCACCGGACTCTTCGACCGCGCCGAGGGCGTGCTGCAGGACGCGCATACCGATCGCACCACGGCGTTCCTCGGCAGCTTCACCATCCTGTTGCGCGAAGGCATTGAGGCGTTGTTGATCGTGATCGGCATGATCGCCTTTCTGCGCAAGGCCGAGCGCCGCGAGGTCCTGCCGGCGGTGCACGCCGGCTGGATCGGCGCGTTGCTGGCGGGCGTGGCGACCTGGGCGATCGCCACCCACCTGGTCGATGTGAGCGGCGCCAATCGCGAGGTGACTGAAGGCGTCTCCGCATTGTTCGCTGCCGCGGTGCTGCTGAGCGTGGGGATTTGGATGCACCAGAAGAGCCTGGCCGGCCGCTGGCAACAGTATCTGCACGCCAAGGTGTCGGCGGCGCTGACGCGACGCTCGGCGGTGTTCCTGTTCCTGCTGGCCTTCGTCGCGGTCTATCGCGAAGTGTTCGAAACGATCTTGTTCTTCATCGCGATGTGGAGCCAGGAGAACAGCACCGCGATTCTCGGCGGACTAGTGGCGGGCTGCGTCGTGCTCGCGGCGGTCGCCTATTGGATGCTGCGCATGAGCAAGCGTTTGCCAATCGGCCAGTTCTTCTCGATCAGCTCGATCCTGATTGCGGTGCTCGCGGTTGTGCTCGTTGGCAAGGGCGTGGCGGCGCTGCAGGAGGCCGGCTGGATAGGCCAGGCCCTGGTCGCTGCTCCGAGAATCGATTGGCTCGGCGTGTATCCGTCCTGGCAGTCGCTGCTAGCGCAAGTGACTGTCGCGGTCATCGCCATCGGCGGCTTCTACTTCAACGCCCGCACCTCGCGCGTGTCCGCACGAGTGGAACAATGAGGCACGGCATGTGGCCTGCGCGCGGCAGCAGGGACGGCGCTCGGCGCGACGCCTTCCAGATGCGATCGATCCCGCAGACCCTACAGGCCTGCATGGAGGAACCCACGCGATGAGCGACACCTGCAATAGCTGCGGTAGCACGCAGGCAGTGGCAACGACGACGGTGCCCGCAGCAGCGGCCGTCCGGTCGCCGATGCGCTATCGCATCCAGAACATGGACTGCCCCACCGAAGAGGCGCTGATCCGCAACAAGCTCGGCCAAGTCCAGGGAGTGACGGATCTGGAATTCAATCTGGTGCAACGGACGTTGTCGGTGCACCACACCTTGTCTGCGCTGACGCCCGTGGACGAAGCGCTGGCCGCGATCGGCATGCAGGCGGCGCCCATGGATACGCCGTCCTCCGACGTGGAAACAGCACTGCGTATCGCGAAGATGGATTGCCCCACCGAGGAAGGCCTGATCCGCGGCAAACTCGGCGGCATGCCCGGGGTGGCGTCGCTGGCCTTCAACCTCGTGCAGCGCACCTTGACCGTGCGTCACGCGGCCGAGGCCTTGCCTGACGTGCTGACCGGCCTGAAGTCGCTGGGCTTCGAGGCCGAGGTGGTGGGCAGCCAAGGTGGCGCAGAGCCGGGCGCGCCGGTACCGACACGCACCGCGTGGTGGCCATTGGCCGTCTCCGGTGTGGCGGCGATCCTGGCCGAAGTCGTGTCTTGGCTCGGCGCCCCGACGTGGCTGGTCATCGCGCTGGCGTTGGTCGCCATCGGGACTGGCGGTCTGTCGACCTACAAGAAGGGCTGGATTGCGCTCAAGAACCGCAATCTCAACATGAACGCCCTGATGTCGATCGCTGTCACGGGCGCGATGCTCATTGGCCATTGGCCCGAGGCGGCGATGGTGATGGTGCTGTTCGCGTTGGCCGAGGTGATCGAGGCCAAGTCGCTGGATCGCGCCCGCAATGCGATACGCGGCCTGATGGATCTCACGCCCGAACGTGTCACCGTTCTGCAAGACGATCAGCGCTGGATCGAGGTGGATGCCAAGGCCGTCGCACTCGACAGCCGAGTGCGGGTCAAGCCCGGCGAACGCATAGCGCTGGACGGCATGGTGGTGCTCGGCCGTTCGACGGTCAACCAGGCGCCGATCACCGGCGAGAGCCTGCCGGTCGAAAAGGCCGAAGGCGACCCGGTATTCGCCGGCACCATCAACGAAGCAGGTTCCCTGGAGTATCGCGTTACCGCCGTGGCCAGCGATTCCACCTTGGCCCGCATCATCCACGCGGTCGAAGCCGCGCAGGGCAATCGTGCGCCGACCCAGCGTTTCGTCGATCAGTTTGCGCGCTGGTACACCCCGCTGGTGTTTGCCGTCGCCCTGGGCGTGGCGGTGGTGCCGCCGCTCTTGATGGGCGCGGACTGGCTGGACTGGACGTACCGGGCCCTGGTGCTGCTGGTGATCGCCTGTCCCTGCGCCCTGGTGATCTCCACCCCGGTGAGCATCGTCAGCGGTCTGGCCGCGGCGGCGCGACGCGGCATCCTGATCAAGGGCGGCGTGTACCTGGAGAATGGCCGCAAGCTGCGGTGGTTGGCGCTGGACAAAACCGGAACGATCACCCACGGCAAGCCTAAACAGACCGATTTCGCGGCTTGGGGCCAGGCTGATGCGACCCGCGTGCGCGCCATAGCGACCAGCCTGGCGGCGCGTTCCGATCATCCTGTATCCAAGGCCATCGCCGTGGCGGGACAGAATGACAGCGTGCCGATGCAAGAGGTCGAGGAGTTCGCTGCACTGCCGGGCCGCGGCGTGAGTGGCCGCGTCGCTGGGTCGCTCTACCACCTGGGCAATCACCGGCTCGTGCAGGAGTTGGGTGCCAGTTCCGCCGAGTTGGAAGCGCAGTTCGCGGCCTTGGAAGCCCAAGGCAAGAGCGTGGTCGCCGTCGTAGGCAGCGACGGCGTGCAGGCGGTGTTCGCGGTCGCCGATACGGTCAAGGACAGCAGCCGACAGGCGATCGCCGACTTGCACGCGCTCGGGGTCAAGACCCTGATGCTGACCGGGGACAACCCGCACACGGCGCAGGCCATCGCCGGTGAGGTCGGTATCGACCGCGCCCAAGGCAACCTGCTACCCGAAGACAAGCTGCGCGAGGTCGAAGCGCTCGCCGCACAGGGTACCAGCGGCATGGTTGGCGACGGCATCAACGACGCCCCGGCCCTGGCACGGGCCGACATCGGCTTCGCCATGGGCGCGGCTGGATCCGACACCGCGATCGAAACCGCCGACGTGGCCCTGATGGACGACGACCTGCGCAAGATTCCGGCCTTCATCCGGCTGTCGCGCGCCACCGCTCACGTGCTGACGCAGAACATCACCCTGGCGCTGGGCATCAAGGCAGTATTCCTGGTGCTGACCTTTACCGGTCAGGCCACGATGTGGGCGGCGGTGTTCGCCGACATGGGCGCCAGCCTGTTGGTGGTGGGCAACGGCATGCGCCTGCTGAGGAAGTGACGTGGATACCGTCGCGCATGTGTCCACGAGCGAGGAACGGCATGACCCGCTCCCGGGAACCGGCCTGATGAGATTTTATAACGTCCGTGGCACCGGCTAGGCTGGCAGGATGAACCCGGTCGCCTCCTCCTGCCTGCTGCTGGCCCGCCTGCGCGCTTCCACGCGGCTGGCGGTACTGGTGCTGCTGATCTTCGCCCTGAAGATCGGCGCGGCGGCCGCCTGTGCGAAGCACGATTTCGCGGACATGGGCTTCGGCACGGATGGCAGCCATGCCGTGGCGGTGAAGGCATCGCCGCTGGATAGCGGTAATGACGATTCCACGAAGCTCAAGCTCGGGCATGCCGCTTGCAGTCACTGCGGTTGCCATCATGCTGCCGCCATGGTGCCGGATACGCAGATCGTGGTTGTGCTCGTGCCGCAGGCGCTGCCTATGCGTACGTCCGGGTTGCCGCCCAGCGCGTCGCAACCCTTGGAACTGAGGCCGCCGATCGCCTGAGTCAGGTGTTTTGCCCCTTTGGCGCGGAGCGCCAGAGGACACCGTCGACTCAGAGGATCTTCCAATGCACCTTGTTCGTTCGCCGCGACGACGTCGCGTCGCGCGGCTGGCCGTCCTGGTTCTGGCAGCGAGTTTGCTGTCGGGCTTGGCCATGGCCGCCCAAACCCCCGATACACAGGCCCCAGTCGCACTTCGCGAGGCGCTGCAGGCCGCCTGGCAACACCATCCGAGTTATCGCGCCACCGAAGCGCAACTGGCCGCAGCCCGTGCCCGGTACGATGCGGCCGGACGACCGCTCTACAACCCCGAAGTCGAGTTGGCCGGCGACGATGAAGGCCCGGATCGCACCACAACCGCTGGCCTCAACCTCACGCTCGATCTGAGCGGCAAGCGTCGCGCGCGTCGCGACGCGGCCTCCGCGCGGGTCGATCTAGCCACCGCTGAAGCCAAGCTGCGTCGCCGCGATTTCGCCAAGCAGTGGTTCGCCAGTTGGGCTGAGCTACAGACGGCGCAGCAACGTGTGCGCACCGGTGAACGTCGATTGGCGTTGGTCACGCGCTTTGGCGAGTTGGCACAAAAGCAGTTTGCTGCAGCCGACATTTCCGGGTTGGAGCGCGATTTGGCACTGCTGGCCCGCGATGAAGCGCAAGCCCAGCAGTCGCAACTCGTCGCCGAACAGGCGGAGGCCGAAGCGCGTTTCCGCGCGGTCGGCGGCTCGCCGGAACTCCTGGCGAGCCTGACGCTGCCCAGCGACGCATTGCCGCCGCCGATGCCCTCCCATACCGGCATCGAACAGTTGCCCGACTGGCAAGCCGCACAAGCCGCTGCGCTGGCTGCCGAACGCGAAGTGACCGTTGCCCGCCGCAATCGGGTGGCCGATCCCACCGTGGGCGTGCGCGGCGGACGCATCGACTACGGCAATGTGCAGGACAACGTGGTCGGCGTGTCGCTCAGCATTCCGCTGTTCGTGCGCAATTCCTATCGCGCCGAGGTAGTGGCAGCTCAGGCCGATGCCGATGTCGCGATCGCCGAGGCCGAGCGCGTGCGCGTCGAACTCGATGCCGATCGTCGCCGTGCGATCGACAGCTACGCCGCAGCGCAATCGGCCTGGTCGCGCTGGCAGGCGAGCCGCGGCACGGATGTGGAGCGTCGCGCCACTCTCCTTGAGCGCTTGTGGCGCGAGGGCGAGCTGTCCACCGCTGACTACCTGCTGCAACTCAAGCAGACCCTCGACACGCAACTCGCCGGCGCCGAACTCGAAGCGCGCCTGTGGCGCAGCTACGCCGATTACCTCGCCGCCACCGGACAGCTTGAACGCTGGGCCGGCCTGGAGGGCACCCCATGAGAGAACTTTCGATGACCCCGTTCCGTCTGATGTCGCCGTTGCTGGCCGCGGCGTTACTGCTTGCCATGGCCGCATGTTCGAGGTCCCCCTCGACCGAGTCGGCCCCGACCGAAGCCGAAGGCGCTGAAGCGCCCACCGAAAGCGAAGCCGGCATCGCGCCCGTCAAGCTCGATGCCGCAGCGATGAAAGCTGCCGGCATCGTCGTGCAGGCGTTGCAGCCCGCTTCGATGAGCGAACAGCTGCGTGCGCCCGGTGAAGTGCTCGACAATGCCTACGGCACGGCGCTGATCACGCCCAGTGTCGAAGCCCTGGTCGTGCGTCGCCATGCCAAGCTCGGCGACGAAGTGCGCGCCGGCGCACCGCTGGTGACGCTGTCCAGCGTCGAAGTCGCCAATGCCCAGGCAGAGTTGCGCATCGCCGAACAGGAATGGCGCCGCGTCTCTGCACTCGGTCGTGAGGCCGTGTCCGGGCGCCGCATCAACGAGGCACAGGTCGCGCTCGATCGCGCTCGCGCAACGGCACAGGCGTATGGCTTGCCGGGCACGGCGGCCGGGCGCAGCAACGGCCAGTTCACCTTGACCGCGCCGCATGCCGGGCGAATCACCGAGGATGCCGTGGTCGTCGGCGAGAAAATTGAACCGGGCAAGACGCTGTTCCGCCTGGTCGATGAATCGGTGGTTTGGGTCGACGCCAAGCTGCCATCGGGGATCGTTCCGCGCATCACACCCGGCACGGAAGCGACGGTGGTGTTCAACGGCGAGCGCCTGAAGGGTACCGTTCAGCATCCCGCGCATCGCACGTCGGACACGACCCGCAATGCGGTGGTGCGGATCGAGGTTCCGAACCGGGACGACCGCCTGCACAGCGGCGATTACGTCGATGTGTTCTTCGAGGCCAGCGACGTCGCCAAGGATGGCAACGCCGCCGTGACTATGGTGTCGGTGCCAACCGACGCGGTGGTGCAGTTGGAAGGCGACACGGTCGTGTTCCGTCGCAACGCGACCGGTGCGTTGGAACCGACGCCGGTGCGTACCGGTGAAGCGATCGGCGATCGGACCGTCATCCGCGAAGGCCTCAAGCCCGGCGACGCCGTCGTGGTCGAAGGCGCCTTTGCCGTCAAAGCGCAGATGCTCAAGTCGCAGTTAGGAGAAGAGTGATGATCTCTGACGCCAATCCCGCCTTTGCGGGAGGTGCGCCATGCTGAATCGCCTGGTCGAACTCTCCCTGCGCTACAAGTTCCTGGTCCTGATCGTGTTCGCGGTCGTCGCCTTCCTCGGCATCAGCGCCGTTCGCAACGTGCCGATCGATGCCTTCCCCGACGTGACGCCGGTCCAGGTCAACATCTACACCGAGTCCCCGGGCCTGGCCGCCGAGGACGTCGAGCAGTTGCTCACCACGCCGGTGGAGTCTGCGTTGGCCGGCCTGCCGAAGGTGCAGGAAATCCGCTCGGTCAGCCTGTTCGGGTTGTCGTACGTGTCGGTCTATTTCAAGGACGACATGGACATCTACTTCGCGCGACAACTGGTCAACGAACGCCTGCAGGAAATCGGCGATCGTCTGCCTGAAGGCTATGGCAAGCCGAGCATGGGCCCGAACACGTCGGGCCTGGGGCAGGTGTACTGGTACACCGTCGAACGCGCGCCCGGCGTCAGTAAGGACCAGGTCACCGATATGGACCTGCGCACATGGCAGGAATGGACCGTGCGGCTGATCCTGCGCACGGCACCGGGCGTGGACGACGTTAGTTCCTGGGGCGGTGGCGAACGCCAGTACCAGGTGCAGATCGATCCGCAACGCCTCTACGCCCGCGGGCTGGGCTTCGGCGATGTCATCAACGCGCTCCCCGCCAACAACGGCCAGGTCGGCGGTAACGTGATGGACGTGGGCCGCGAGCAGTTCCTGGTGCGCGGTCTGGGTTTGCTGAAGTCGACCGAGGACATCGGCGCGATCGTGCTCAAGTCGGAGGACGGTGTGCCGGTGTATCTGCGTGACGTGGCAACCGTGGTCGAAGCCCCCGCGCCGCGCTTCGGTGCGGTGACCCGCGACGGCCAGGAAGTCGTGATGGGCCAGGCGCTGGCCCGCATCGGCGAGAACGCCAAGGACGTGGTCGAGGCGGTCAAGGGCAAGCTTGACGTGGTGCGCGATGCACTGCCGAAGACCATGGTGCTCAAGCCGATGTACGAGCGCACTGACCTCGTCAACAAGGCGGTCGAAACCGCGGTGCGGGCGCTGGTGGAAGGCTCGCTGCTGGTCGCGGTAATCCTGTTCCTGTTCCTGGGCGAGGTCCGCTCAGCGCTGGTCGTGATCGTCACACTGCCGCTGGCCATGCTGATTGCCTTCATCGGCATGGGGCAGGTCGGCTTGTCCGCCAATCTGATGTCGCTCGCGGGCCTGGCGATCGGCATCGGCATGATGGTCGACGGCGCGGTGGTAATGGTGGAGAACGCCTTCCGGATCATGGCGGAGCGGTTGGAACACGGAGAGAAGGTCGACAAGACTTCTGCGGTGTTGGCCGCGGCTAAGGAAGTGGCCAATCCAATCACGTTCGCGATCGGCATCATCATCGTGGTGTTCCTGCCGCTGTTCGCGCTGGAAGGCCTCGAAGGCAAGATGTTCAAGCCGATGGCATTCAACATCGCCTTCGCGATGGCCGGTTCGCTGATCCTGAGCCTGACGCTGATCCCGGTCTTGGCGTCGATGATTCTCAAGCCCAAGCCCGAGCGCGATACGTGGTTGGTGGCCAGGATCAAGCGTGGTTATCAGCCGCTGTTGGCGAAGGCGCTGGGCCGCAAGAAAGTGGTCGTGATCAGCGCGCTTGTCGCCTTGGTCGCGAGCCTGGCGCTGTTCCCTTTCCTGGGTAAGGAGTTCATGCCGCAACTGCAGGAAGGCTCGATCATGTGGCGCGTGACGGGCATCCCGTCGACCTCGCTCAACGAATCGATCAAGACCAGCAACACCATCGCCGCGGCCTTCAAGCAATTCCCGGAGGTCGAGACCACGCTGGCGATGATCGGCCGTGCCGAGAAGGGCGAGACCGCCGACGTCAATTACATGGAGATCTACACCGCGCTCAAACCCGAGGAAGAGTGGAAGTCGGGCCGCGACATCAAGCAGCTCGAAGCGGCGATGCAAGAGACGCTGGAGAAGGTCGTGCCGAACGTGGTGCCCGGCTACACCCAACCGATCCAGATGCGCGTGGAGGAACTGATCTCCGGCGTGCGCGCCACCTTGGCGCTGAAGCTTTACGGTGAAGACCTGGGCGAACTCGACAAGCTGAGCGGCCGCATCAAGCGCGTGCTGGACAAGGTGCCGGGCGTGGCCGACCTTGCTTTGGAAGCCAACATCGGCAAGCCGCAGATTCGCATCGCGGTCAAGCGCGACGAACTGGCCCGCCATGGCATGAACGCTGAGGAGGTGCTCACCATCGTCCGCAATGGCCTGGGCGGCGAACCGGTGAGCGTACTGCTCGATGGCGTGAAACGCTTCGATATCGCAGTGCGGCTGGATGACGCGACACGCGATTCGGTCGAGTCATTGCGTCGCATCCCGCTCCGCACGGCAACCGGCGCCTTGGTGCCGCTGTCGGAGGTAGCCGACATCAACGTGGCCGAAGGTTACTCGTTCGTCCGTCGCGAGCAACTGCAACGCTATGCGGTGATCCAGATGGACGTCCGAGGCCGCGACGTCGATAGCTTCGTCCAGGACGCTGAGACGGCGATTAAGCAGCAGGTGAAGCTGCCGCCGGGCTACTGGATCGAGTGGGGTGGGGCGTTCGAGAACCAGCAGCGTGCGCTGGCCAAGTTGGCGCTGATCGTGCCAGTCACGATCTTTTTCATCTTCGTGTTGCTCTATACCGCCTTCAACTCGGTCAAGTACGCGGCGCTGATTCTGGCCAACGTGCCGTTCGCCACCATTGGCGGATTGTTGGCCTTGTTTGTCACCGGCCAGTACCTGTCGGTGCCCTCAGCGATCGGCTTCATCGCGGTATTCGGCGTGGCGATGCTCAACGGCATCGTGCTGGTGAGCTTCCTCAACGAGCTGCGTGAGAAAGGCCTGTCGGTGCGCGAAGCGGTGGTGCAGGGCACGGCTCTGCGTCTGCGACCGGTGCTGATGACCGCGAGCGTGGCGATCCTCGGTCTGGTGCCGATGCTGCTGTCCAGCGGTGTCGGCGCGGAAACGCAACGTCCGTTGGCGACGGTGGTCGTTGGCGGTCTGATCAGTTCAACGCTGCTCACGTTGATCCTGCTTCCGGTTCTGTACGAATGGCTTGAAAACCGCTCCGACCGCAAGGCGGCCGAGCACAATTCTCAGGAGACTGCGTCATGAAACAGATCAAGGCATTTGTGCACCGCAATCGTGTCTCAGACTTGATCCACGCGCTGGAAGCCGCCGGCTTCCAGCGCCTCAGCCTGTTCGACGTGAAAGGCCTGCTGCGCGCACTCAGTGCGCGCGAGCAGGAGTATTCGGTCGAGTTCGGTGATCAAGTGATCAACGAAGTGCAGATGGAACTGTTCTGCGAGGACAGCGACGTAGGGCGTGCGGTGGAGATTTTTCGCCAGATCGGGCGGACGGGTCGAGCGGAAGCCGGCTGGATATACGTGAGCACCATCGATCAGTCGATTCCCATCAACGACGTCCGTTGATGGCCGAAGCGGTGCCGTGACTGGGTGCGGCGGGCCCGGCCTGTCGCGTCCTTCAACATCGGGAGTGCCCACCATGAAGATGATTGTCGCCTTTGTCCGTCCATCGCTGGCTGATCGCATCGTGCGGGTAATCGAGCGTGCGGGCCTCTACCACCTCTCGCTGTCCCGGGTGCACGGCGTCGTGCATCCGAACGAAGCCATCGTCCGTGCCGATCTGGCGCCAGAGGGTGAATCCGACGTGCGGTTGGAAGCCTATTGCGAAGATGCGCGGACCGAACAGATTGTGGCCCTGATCCATGAGGTAGGCCGCATCGGCGACCTGCCGGTAGGGGCCGTGTTCGTCGTGCCGGTGGAGCGGCACGAGGCAATCGGCCCGTCGAGCCCAGCCGAATGACTCATCGAAGGAGAAGCCGCGCATGACTCGCCTCCATAACGGCATTCGCGAATTCGTCGTTCCCGTGAGCGCCGCAGTAGCGGCCGTCCTGCCCGCCACGTATCTGCGCATCACCAGCGGTAGCGCGGGTGCGCTGGGTGATGCGGTGCTGTTTGGTCTTGCGATCCTGGCAGCGGGCTTCCTGTTGTCATGGGGTGCCGAAGCGGCGGAAAAATACATCGCCACCGGTTTCGTGCTGGCGGTGGTTGCGTTGATTACAGTGCTGCCCGAATACGCGGTCGACTTCTACTACGCCTATCGCGCCGGGCAGGATCCGGCCTCGGGTTACGTCGCCTACGCCGCAGCGAACATGACAGGCGCCAATCGTCTGCTGATCGGCCTGGCCTGGCCGCTGCTGGTGGGCCTGCATTGGTGGCGTTCGCGACAGCGAGGAATCGTGCTGCAGTACGAAAACTCGGTCGAGATCGTTTTCCTCGCCCTAGCCAGCGCGTATGCCTTCATCATCTTGCTGAAGAACAGCATTGGCATAATCGACTTTCTCGTGCTGGGCGTCTTGTTCTGCCTGTACCTGTGGCGCACCTCGCGCGCGGAGAACGAAGAGGAAGAGGAAGACGAAGAACCGGGCCCAGGCGCGGTGATCGCGCAGTTGACGCCCGCCAAGCGCTGGACGGTGATGGCGGCGATGAGTGTGGTGGCGGCCGGTGTCATCCTGCTGGCGGCCGAACCCTTCGCCGAATCGCTGGTGGCTTCAGGTCGTCGTCTAGGCATCGACGAGTTCCTTGTAGTCCAGTGGCTGGCACCGCTGGCCAGCGAAGCGCCAGCGGTCACCATCGCCATCCTGTTCGCCCTTGATGGCCGCGCCCGTGCCGGCCTCACCACCATGATCAGTGACAAGATCAACCAGTGGACGCTGTTGGTCGGCATGTTGCCGATCGCGATGAGCATCGGCGCTGGGCGAGTGATGTCGCTTCCGCTGGATGCGCGCCAGCACGAGGAGTTCTTCCTGACGGCGGCGCAATCCGTGTTCGCGCTGGCGCTGCTGTTGCCGCTGCGGCTTAGCCTCTGGGGGGCATTGGCCTTGGCGAGTCTGTTCGTGACGCAACTCGGGCTGGCCTTCTTCTACCAGGCCACGCCCGAGCGCGAGATCGCCGTGCTGACGGCCTTGGCCTGGGTGTATCTCGCGCTGGCGGTAGCACTGCTTGTTCGCCACATCCGGCGATTGCCCGCACTGATGCGGGCAATGCTCGGAACGAGTCCGCAGACCGAATAACGCGTTCGAACCATCGATTCGATTACGGGAGACTTCTTATGGGCGCAGGACACGATCACGGCACCGGCGAGATAAAGCACGAACAGCCATTGTGGTGGGCCTTTGGCTTAACTACCGCGTTCCTGATTGCGGAGGTCATCGGTGGATTGATTACCAATAGCCTGGCATTGCTGTCCGATGCCGCTCACATGGGCACAGATGTCATTGCGCTGGCAATCTCGTTGTTCGCTGTGCGTTTGAGCCGACGACCACCCGACGCCAAGCGCACGTATGGCTATGCGCGGATGGAAGCCATAGGCGCGATGATCAATGGTGGCCTGCTGTTCCTGGTCGCCGGCTACATCCTGTGGGAGGCCGTCGGCCGCTTTCGCGATCCGCCGGAAGTCGCCTCGAGCGGCATGCTGGTGATCGCTGCGATTGGCCTGGTCATCAATCTGATCTCGATGCGCCTACTCAAGGCGGGCAGCGGCACCAGCCTCAACGTCAAGGGCGCCTATCTGGAAGTCTGGAGCGACATGCTGGGTTCCGTCGGTGTCATCGTCGGCGCGTTGGTGATCAAGTTCACCGGATGGACGGTGGCCGACCCCATCATCGCAGTCCTCATCGGACTTTGGGTGCTGCCGCGTACGTGGACATTGTTGCGGGAAGCTGGTCAGGTGCTGATGCAAGGCGTGCCGCATGGCCTGGAGTTGGACGAGGTCCGCACCATGATGCTGTCGCACCCCAACGTCATCGCGGTTCATGACCTGCATGCCTGGGCCTTGGGCTCCAAGGAGCCGGTGCTGACGGCGCATATCGTGTTGCGCGATGGGGGCGATGGAGAACAAGTCCGGCGCTCACTGGCCGCTGCACTGGAGGAGCGGTTCAGCATTCACCACGCGACGCTGCAAGTCGAAATGACGCCATGTGACGATGCACATGGTCATGCCTAATCGGCTATCGCGGCGCATCGACCGCGCTTGTCCGAGTGCTCCGTCGCATGCTCTAGACGGTCCAGGGTCGGACACGACTCGCCGCCAGGCGCCTGACTGCATTCAGCGATGAGGTTCATAAGATCGACTTCCAGCCGATGTAACGCATCGAGTCGTTCGCGAACATCGACCAGTTTGAGTTCGGTCAGTCGACGCGTTTGCTCACAGGCCCGCTTGCCCTTGAGTTCCAGCAGGCCGGCAATTTCATCCAGGGTAAATCCCATCGCTTGGGCTCGCCGGATGAATTGAAGACGGGTGACATCGGCTGGTCCGTAGTGGCGGAAGCCGCCCAAGGGCCGTTGGGGTTCCGGCAACAGCCGGCGGCGCTGGTAGTAGCGCACGGTTTCGACATGCACGCCGGCCGATGCCGCCAGTTTGCTGATGGTGAGGGCGCTCTCGGCCATGGCTTGACTCCGTACCCAGGTACAGACCGTAGTATGCGCTCATGGCCAACCTCCCCGCCAAATCCTCCCTGCCAGCCATCGTTGCGGCGAGTTTTGCCGCCATCGCGGCGTCCGTGTGCTGTGTGGTGCCGCTGGTTCTGGTGCTGCTGGGCGTCAGCGGCGCGTGGATTGCCAACCTCACCGCGCTGGATGCCTGGCGACCTTGGTTCAGCGTGGCCACGTTGGCGTGCCTTGGCTGGGCATTTTGGAGTCTGTACGGTCCTGCCTCCCGCTGTCGAACGGACGGAGCTTGCATTGATCCAGGCGGGCTGCGCCGCCGCCGGCGTTGGCTCTGGATGGCAACCGTCGTGATCGCGCTGCTGCTGCTCTTCCCGTATTACGTAGCTTGGTTCATGTAGGAGACGAACGATGCGCCAGTGGATTGTTGGGTTGATGATCTTGTGGACGGGCATGGCGTGGGCCGCGACGCCGAAGAAGGCCGTCCTCGATGTTGAAAACATGACCTGCCCGGCGTGCAGCATCACGATCGAAAAGGCCCTGGACAAGGTGCCCGGCGTTTCCAAGGCACAAGTCGACACCAAGGCGGCTACTGTCACCGTGGACTTCGATGCCGATCGCACCAACGTGCCAGCTATCGCGCGTGCGATCTCCGAGGCAGGCTTCCCGGCCAAGGCGAGGGCCAACGGTGGCTGAGTTGCAGTTGCAGAGCACGCTGACGTGTCCGCAATGCGGTCACCAGGCCGTCGAGACCATGCCGACGACGGCGTGCCAGTTCTTCTACGAGTGCACGGCCTGTGGCGAGCTGCTGAAGCCCGAACCGGGCGACTGCTGTGTTTTCTGCTCCTACGGCACGGTGCCGTGTCCGCCCATCCAGCAGCAAAGGCCGTGCTGTGGGTAGTCGGTTGGCCACCGGATGTTGGGAACTCGCCGCGCTAAACCGCGTCTATGGACTATTCGGCTTGCTCGCCGCCAGAGGAGTACCATCCCGCCCATGACCCGGCGCGCCCGCCACCGCCTACAGATCGCCGTCCTGGTGATCGTCTGCCTGCTGTTCCAGCAGGCGGCGCTGGCGGCGTATCTGTGCCCGATGGAGCAGATGTCCGCCCAGACCATGGCGATGGCGGAGCCTTGCGCCGAGATGGGCATGGCCCAGCAGCACGACAAGGACAATCCGCTTCTTTGTCAGAAGCACTGTAATCCTGATCACACAGTTACTACCGACACCGCCAAGCTATCGGTGCCACCGCTTGCGTTGCCGGCGCTCATCCTGGCGCCGGTCTACGTGCAACCTGTATCCCACGTCACCATCCAGGCTGACGTGCCGATCGCCCGATCCGATCCGCCCCCACGGCTGCGTTTCTGCAGTCTTCTGATCTAGCCCCCGAAACGACGTAGCGAATCCGCGCCGGCGCCGATGCGCCGTGCGCGCGGCCATGTCCGTTTCGGAGGCGTCATGAACTCCCGTTTTGATCGTTGTCGGTCCTGGGCCGCACTTAAGTGTGCGTTGGTCCGGACCTTGTGCGTGGCCGTGCTGGCGACGCCATTTGCGGCTTTGGCCGCATCCCATAAGCTCACGCTGCCGGAAGCCATCCGTCTGGCCAGCGAGCGTGCGCCGATGCTCGATGCCCGCCGCTCCGGTGTGTTGGCCGCGCAAGAAGAAGCAGCCCGCGCCGGCGCCTTGCCTGATCCAATGCTGATGGTCGGCATCGACAACCTGCCAGTCACCGGAAGCGATGCCTTCGATACGCGCGCCGACGACATGACCATGAAGAAGATCGGGCTGCGGCAAGAGATTCCCTCGCGGGCCAAGCGTTCAGCGCGTCAGTCCTTCGCCGCGCGCCAGATCGACGAAGCGCAGGCGCAAGCAGACGCCGAAGTGCTGGCCGTGCGCCGCGCCACGGCCGAAGCCTGGATCGCCGTGTGGGCCGCGCAGCGCCAATTGACGGCGCTGCAGAAGCTGCGTGAGCAAGCCGCGCTGGCGGCGAAGGTGTCGAAGGCACGCGTGGCGAGCGGTGGCGAACCGGTGAGCGACGCACTCGCCACCGAGGCCGCACTGCTGGAACTCGACAACCGCATCGAGGCCGCCCGTGCCGAGAAGCTGGCGGCACAAGCCGGGCTGGCGCGCTGGCTGGGCGACGCGCCGGTCGAGGTTGCCGATCAAGCCCCGAACTTTGACTCGCTGCCTGTATCCGAAGCCCGATTGCTGGCAGAGGTGAATCGGGTAGGGCCGTTGCTTCCCGCCACCGCTCAGCTCGAAACCGCCGCAGCTGCGATCGATGTCGCCCGCGCCGACAAGCATCCGGACTGGAGCGTGGGTGCGTCCTATGGCCAGCGTGCCGGTGGTCGCAGCGACATGATCATGTTCGAAGTGGGCATCGGCTTGCCGCTGTTCTCGCGTAACCGGCAGGATCGTGGCATCGCAGCCCGGGAAGCGGACTATCAGGCCGCGTTGGCGACCCGCGAAGACCTGCGTCGCCAGGAAGCGGCGCGCATTCGCGCGGATCTCGCTCGATGGGAAGGGCTGAAGCGCCAGGTCGCCCTGCATGAGCACTCCCTGTTGCCGCTCGCGCAGGACCGCAGTGCGACGACGCTCGCCGCGTATCGCGCCGGCGGCGAACTGCAGCCGTGGCTCAACGCCAGACGTGACGAACTCGATGTGCACCTCGCGCACGCCGAACACCTGGGTGAACTCGGACGTGCCTGGGCCGCGCTGGCCTTCCTGTTGCCCTCGGAGATGCAGCCATGAATACCACTCGTCGCAGCGTGGTCACTGCTGCTGTTTCCCTTGCGCTGGTGGCCGCCGTCGGCCTCGGTTACTGGTGGGGGCGCACTCACGGGAGTTCATCCGCCGCCGACACCTCGAGCCCGCAGTCCGCCGAACGCAAGGCGCTCTATTGGTACGACCCGATGGTGCCCGACCAACACTTCGACAAGCCTGGCAAGTCGCCCTTCATGGACATGCAACTGGTGCCGAAGTACGCCGACGAGGCGACGGCCGGCGGCGTTGCCGTTGCACCGGGCGTGCGCCAGAACCTCGGCATCCGCACGGTGGTGGTCAAGCCTGGCCGACTGACGGCAGCCGTCCGCGTGCCGGGCACCATTGGCTGGGACCTGCGTCAGGAACGCATCGTCAGTGCGCGAGTCGACGCCATCGTCGAGCGCTTGCACGTGCGTGCCCCGTTTGAGCCGGTGCGCGCGGGGCAACCCCTGGCCAGCATCATCGCGCCAAGTTGGAACACTGCGATTGCCGAAGCGCGAGCGTTAGGTGGAGCTCGCTCCGCCGCCGCACGAGGTTTGCAATCCGCCGCCCACGAACGGTTGCGTGCGTTGGGTCTGCCCGCGGGCAGTGGTGCGGGGCAGCGCGGACGACTCACCTTGACCTCACCCGTGACCGGCGTCGTCAGCGAAATCGGCGTGCGCGAAGGGCAGTCGGCGCCGATAGGCACGCTGCTGTTCCGCGTCAACGGTACCCGGACGGTCTGGCTCGAAGCGTCGATTCCGCAAGCGGGCACTGCGGGCATCGCGACGGGTACGTTGGTGGAAGCGGCTGTCGACGCATTGCCAGGCGAGGCCTTCCACGGCCGCGTGGAAACCTTGCTGCCGCAAGTGGACATGAGTAGCCGCACCCAACGGGCCCGCATCGTTCTGGACAACCCGGACGGTCTCCTGGCACCGGGCATGTTCGCGCAGATCACCTTGCAGCCAACTGCGAGTATCGAACGGCCGCTGGTACCGACGGACGCGTTGATCGGAGCGGGTGCGCAGGCTCGCGTGATCGTGCTCGGCGCCGACGACATGTTCCATCCCGTGCGCGTGCAGACCGGTCGCAGTGGTGACGGCATGACTGAAATTCTCGCGGGGCTGAAAGGTGGCGAGAAGGTGGTGGCCTCGGGGCAGTTCCTGATCGATTCCGAAGCGAACCTGTCAGGCGCACTCGAACGCCTCAATGCCGGTGCGGGTGATGAAGAAGCGAACATGCCGAGCGATGTCATGCCCGGTATGCCAGACATGGCGATGCCGCCGCAGGCTGCGCCCGCGCGCCCGGCGCCACCCGTAGTACCGCCCAAGAAGAAGGCGCCCCCAGCCGTTGCAACACCAGCGGTCACCGCGTCACCCAAGGCACGGCAATGCCCAGTGACCTATTGGTATGACCCGATGGTGCCGGACAAGCACTTCGACAAACCCGGCAAGTCGCCCTACATGGACATGCAGTTGGTGCCCAAGTTCGCGCCCGAGGCGAACCCGGATTGCACCATTCGTGATGTGCCTGCGGCGGGACGGCAGCCATGATCGCCCGCATCATTCGCGCCTCTATCGCTAACCGGCTATTTGTGCTGGTGGCTGCCATTGCGCTGGCAGCGGCCGGCATCTGGTCGGTATTGCACACGCCGCTCGATGCCTTGCCCGACCTGTCGGATACGCAGGTCATCATCCGCACCGAATGGCCCGGGCAGACGCCGCGCATCGTCGAAGACCAGGTCACCTATCCCTTGACCACAACGATGCTGTCGGTGCCGGGCGTCAAGGCGGTGCGTGGCTTCTCGTTCTTCGGCGACTCGTTCGTCTACGTGCTGTTCGACGACAAGACCGACTTGTACTGGGCACGCTCGCGCGTGCTCGAGTATCTGAGCCAGGTACGTGATCGCTTGCCGGCGCAGGTCAGTCCGGCGATCGGGCCGGATGCCACGGGTCTTGGCTGGATCTATGAGTACGCGCTCGTCGATCGCACCGGCAAGCACGACCTGGGGCAGCTGCGCGCCTTACAGGACTGGTTTCTGCGCTACGACCTCAAGACCGTGCCCGACGTGGCCGAAGTCGCAAGCGTCGGCGGCATGGTCCAAGCCTGGCAAATCGTGCCAAATCCGCAGGCGCTGGCGGCGCGCGGCCTCACCATCAACCAACTCGTCGAAGCCATTCAGTCCGCCAACGGCGCCACTGGCGGCTCGGTGATCGAGCAGGGCGAAGCCGAGTTCATGGTACGCAGCGAAGGCTATCTGCGTACGCGCGCCGATTTCGAGCGCGTCCCTGTGACGACCGGCAACGACGGCGTGCCGGTGCTACTGCAGGATGTGGCGATGGTGCAACGCGGACCGGCCTTGCGCCGCGGCATCACCGAACTCGATGGCGAAGGCGAAGTCGCCGGCGGCGTGATCATTCTGCGTTCGGGCAAGAACGCTTTGGCCGCGATCGAAGCCGTCAAGGCCAAGCTGCAGGACCTGAAGGGAAGCCTGCCGGCCGGTGTCGAAATCGTGCCGACCTATGACCGCTCCGAATTGATCCTCGAAGCCGTGCGCAACCTCACTCGCAAGCTCGGCGAGGAATTCCTTGTCGTCGCCCTGGTGTGTGCGCTGTTCCTGTGGCACGTACGCTCCTCCTTGGTGGCGGTGATCACCTTGCCCTTGGGCGTGCTCGCGGCCTTCATCGTCATGCACATGCAGGGCATCACCGCGAACCTGCTATCGCTCGGTGGCATCGCGATCGCGATTGGCGCGATGGTCGATGCCGCGGTGGTGATGATCGAGAACGCGCACAAGCACCTCGAGCATTTCCGCGACGAGCACCACCGTGAACCCGAGGGCGCCGAGCGCTGGGAGCTGATGGCGGTTTCCGCCAGCGAGGTCGGTCCGGCGCTGTTCGTCAGTCTGCTGGTGATCACGCTGTCGTTCGTGCCGGTGTTCGCCTTGCAGGCGCAGGAAGGACGGTTGTTCTCACCGCTGGCCTACACCAAGACTTATGCCATGGCCGCTGCGGCGGGCCTGTCCATCACCCTGATTCCGGTACTGATGGGCTACCTGATCCGCGGCCATATCCGATCCGAGAAAGACAACCCGCTCAATCGCATCCTGATCGCGCTGTATCGGCCGGTGCTGGATGCAGTGCTGCGTTTCCCGAAACTGACATTGGCGCTGGCCGGTGTCGTGCTGCTGGTTAGCCTGATTCCGCTCTTACGTCTTGGCAGTGAGTTCATGCCGCCCCTGGAGGAAGGCACGCTGCTATACATGCCATCGGCATTGCCCGGCTTGTCTGCTGGCAAGGCATCGCAGTTGCTGCAACAGACTGACCGCATGCTCAAGACCGTGCCCGAAGTGGACCACGTGTTTGGCAAGGCGGGCCGGGCTGAGACCGCCACCGACCCGGCACCGCTGGAGATGTTCGAGACGACGATCACCTTCAAGCCGCGCAGCCAATGGCGGCCGGGGATGACACCCGAGAAGCTGCGCGAGGAACTTGACCGCGCAGTCAAGGTGCCGGGGCTGACGAACCTGTTCGTGCCGCCCATCCGCAACCGCATCGACATGCTGGCCACCGGCATCAAGAGCCCGATCGGCATCAAGGTCTCGGGGCCCGACGTTGCGGTGCTGGCGCAGTTGAGCGATCGCATCGAACGGGTTGCACGCACCGTGCCCGGCGTGAGTTCGGCGCTGGCCGAACGCATCGCGGGTGGTCGCTACATCGACGTGAAGGTGCGGCCCGATATGGCCGCCCGGTACGGCTTAAGCCAGGCCGATGTGCAGCGGTTGATTGCGACGGTGGTGGGTGGAGAACCGGTCGCGGAGACCATCCAGGGCCGCGAACGCTACCCGGTGGTGGTGCGCTATCCACGCACGATCCGCGACTCGCCGGCCGCACTCGCGCAGTTGCCTTTGCTCGCGCCAAGTGGTGTGCAGCTGACGTTGGGACAGGTCGCCGAGCTGAGCTTCAGCGAAGGCCCGCCGATGTTGCGCAGCGATAACGCTCGCCTCAGCAATTATGTTTACGTGGATGTGGCTGGACGCGATCTCGGCTCGGTGGTGACCGATCTGCAACGTGCGGTCGCAAAGCAGGTGCCGATGCCAGCCGGATACGCCGTGGGTTGGTCCGGCCAGTACGAGTACCTCAAACGTGCCAGTGAGCGGCTGCGCGTGGTGGTTCCCGCGACGTTGGTAATCATCTTCGGCCTGATTTACTTGGTGTTTCGACGCGTGTCGGAGGCCGCGATCATCATGCTCAGCCTGCCACTCGCATTGGTCGGGGGCTTGTGGCTGATCTGGGGCATGGGCCATGCCGTATCGGTCGCCACGCTGATCGGCTTCATCGCCCTGGCCGGCGTCGCCGCCGAGTTCGGCATCATCATGTTGCTGTACCTGCGCCACGCGTGGGAACGCCAACTCGCCGCGAATCCGAGCGCGGGCGAGGCGGAACTCGACGCCGCGATCCGCGAAGGCGCCGTGCAACGCGTGCGACCAAAGGCGATGACCGTAGCCGTGATCCTGGCCGGTCTGTTCCCGATCCTGATCGGAAGCGGCGCCGGCTCGGAAGTCATGCAGCGCATTGCTGCGCCGATGGTCGGCGGCATGCTCAGTGCGCCGTTGCTCTCGATGCTCGTGATTCCGGCCGCGTACCGGTTGCTGCAGCGGCGTCGCTTGCGGCGATCACGCCAATCACGTCCCAGCTCACTTTCTTCGTCGGCGTTGCCGACATGACCGGCCACGGCGAGCGCCCCGTTTGGTGCCCGGCGTGCCACTCCCTCTGACTTATCAGGAGGTTCCCATGAAACTGCATCTAACATCGCTCGCCATCAGCCTGCTGCTCCCGATCGCTGCTGCGGCCGCGCCGCGTGAGCGAGCCCCAGTCGGCTCGGTCCACCAGATCGCCGATCATCAGCTCCAGGTGTGCTTCAAGCACACGCCGGCACCGGATGTCGGCACGTCGCTGGCGATCCAGCGCGGCTTCGTCCCCTACAAGAGCAGCGGTGCCACGCTATACAAAACCATCGGCCACGCACGCGTCACCGTCACCGAGGACTCGTGTGTGACCGCTGAACTGGTGGATGGCGCCGCGAAGCGCTACGACCGCGTCATCACCACGGATAGGACCGCTGCTACACAAGAGGGCGACCGCAATTGCCCTTGCTGACGAAGTATGACCACCTGGGCACTGGCAGCTGCGTAGGTGGTCCCTTTTTTGCACTCATCATCTAGCCCAAGGAGAACCCATGAAAATGCCCACCCTCGTACTCACCCTTGCACTGCTGACCGCCTGCTCGTCGCCTTCGGGGGATGCGAATGCCCCCGCGTCGACGAATCATGCGGAAATGCCTGCAGAATCGAAAGCATCCACGGCGGCATCAGCTTCCAACGAATCGATGCCCATGCCGGAAATGGCATCGGCGGCTACCATGGCGTCGGCCAGCGGCACGGTCGAGGCGGTCGACACCGCTGCGAAGACGATCACGATCGCTCATGGACCAATCGATGCTCTGAAGTGGCCGGCGATGACCATGACCTTCAAGGCGCCCGAGGTGGACCTGACCGCCCTGAAGCAGGGCGATCAGGTTAACTTCGAGCTCACCTCGACCGGTATGGATGGCACCATCACCAAAATAGTGCGCAAGTAGTGCGCGTCGGGAAAGGGGCGCGCACGGTCGCGCCCGAGGCGTGGGCTTGCTTCCAGGCATGGGCGCGGAGGCATACAATCCGGTTAGACTAAGTATTCCTTAGTCTAACCGAGCCCAACGAACACGCGTGATTCCTGCAGACGAACTCGCCAGGCTGATGCATGAGGCACTCGCCGACAAGTCGGCGGAACCGGCCTTTTTCCGTGCGCTGCTGGATGCAACGGTCTACGCTCACACGCCACGCAGTGGTCGTCGTGGTGAACGTCTGCGCTTCATCCAGTTCACAACGCCCGAAGGTCTGACCGTGTTGCCATTCTTCACCGAAGAATCGCAGGCCAGAACAGCGGCCGGGTCTGCAGCGACTGTCTTGGTGCTAACCGGACGTCAACTATTCGAATGGACACGGGGTGCGACACTGATGCTCAACCCAAACGAGGTAGGTTGTACGCTGTATCCCGAAGAAATCGCTGCGCTGCTCGATCATGGAGAGGTGGCCATCGTCGAGCGGATCGACACGGGCGGTCAGCAGCTTTGGATAGGGGCTTCCAGCGATTGGCCTACTTGGTTAGTCGACCGGTTGATTGCGCTCTACGCGGGTCTGGATTGTGTCGAGGCGGCTTATCTGGCTGGCATCGGTGCGCCCTATGGCTCCGAACAGCGAGGACTGTTGGTTGCCGTCTCTGTGCCAGCGAAAGATGCCGAGCGTGTCGCCCGTGCCACTACGACGGAATTGCAGCCGCACTGCCGAGCGCTTCGAACCACCGTCGACCTGACTGCTTTTGAGCCTGGTGATCTCCCGGGTTGGTTAAAGGATGCCAGCCTCGAACCGTTCTATGTGCGCGCCATGGGCGAGCGGATAGGTCTTGGTCCGCAGGGGCTGCAGTAAATGACCTCGCTACGCGAAGGTGAAGTTCTCGCCGAACAGGTTGCCTCGGAATTCGTACATGCGTTGTTTCCGAGTTTCCGAACACCGGCGTTTTTGGCTTGCCCAGACGATTTGTGCGCCAAAGCAGTGCTCGCTGCAGTTACGCGTGCGGCAGGTGCAAGAGGAGTTGCGACGGAGATCATTGATCTGCGTCCTGCGCCTGCCGAACTCCTTGGCAGGGTAACCGAGCGGCTATGTGGCTTTGAGGGTAGGCGGAAGCGGAAGGATGCGCCTGCGATCAGCGTGCTTGCGCTAGATGGGTTCGATCTTCTGGAAGGAGTGGACAATGACAGGCCGACCTATCCATTCCGTTCGGAGTTTCAATTCGACGAAGATTTCCGCTGGCTCTTCCTAGGGCGCGACTGGGGCCGGCTTCGGCGGCTATTCGGGACCTATCGTCTGCCGCTGTATCACGCAGCGTCTGATCTCACACCTGAGCCTTGGCGAACGTAATCAGGGCAGCAACTATGGCAGCTAGTATCAAGTAACTAATTGATATTAAAGGCATATCCTTGGGTTTATTGCTCCTTTCAGGCGGATATCGGCAGCCCCTCGGGGGCTGCGCCGAAGTCTGTTTTGTGTCCGCTTCCGACGGAGTCACACGGCTGGTAGGGTTGGTGCAAGTTGTTAGCTAGCATCTCCTCGCACGATGGACCCTGGCCAAAAGTGCACAACCCAAGGAATATCTGAAGTGTTCGGCTCTGTTTCGAATCCACAGGCGAGGTTGCCTAAATTTCGACAGCTACCGAAAAAGTGTCCAGACGGGCGCCGCGCCCTAGCGGATCTCGTGCCGCTGGACGCCAACAACCGCGCGCTGGTCGGCGCCGGCCTGCGCCGGCTGCGCGCGGGGCAGGGCTGCGCCGGACTGCAGGCGCTGATCGACGTCTCGCGCCGCCAGGCGGCGACCCTGACCGCCGCCGACATCGGCTTCGCGCTGGCGCCGCGGATCAACGCCGCCGGCCGCCTGGAGGACATGAGCCTCGGCATCGAATGCCTGCTGTGCGACGACCCGCGGCGCGCGCGCGAACTCGCCGAGGTGCTCGACGGCATCAACGCCGAGCGCCGCGGCGTGCAGCAGCAGATGGTCGCCGAGGCCGAGGACGCGCTGGCGACGCTGTCGTTCGATCGCGCGGACGGGACTGTGCAGGGGCGCGCGTCCGTGTGTCTGTATCGCGAGGACTGGCATCCGGGCGTGGTCGGCCTGGTCGCCTCGAAGGTCAAGGAACGCGTGCACCGGCCGACGATCGCGTTCGCGCCGGGCGAACCGGGCGGATCGCTGCTGCGCGGTTCGGCGCGCTCGATCGCCGGCTTCCACATCCGCGATGCGCTGGCCGCGGTCGATGCGCGGCATCCGGGACTCATCCCGAAATTCGGCGGCCACGCGATGGCCGCGGGTCTGAGCCTCGACGTGACCGACCTGCCGGCGTTCCAGCAGGCGTTCGAGGCCTGCGCACGCGAATGGCTGTCGCCCGAACTGCTGCAGGACGCGATCCTCAGCGACGGCGGGCTGCCGCCCGGCGACTGCGGCATCGCCACCGCGGTGGCCCTGCGCGACGGCGGGCCGTGGGGGCAGGGGTTCGCGGAGCCGGTGTTCGACGACGTGTTCGAGATCGTGCGCTGGCGGCCGGTCGGCGAGCAGCACCTGAAGCTCGAACTGGCCTGGCCGGGGACCCGGCAGCGGGTGGACGCGATCCACTTCGGCGGCTGGACCGGCGCGCCGCCGCTGCCGCGCGAGCGGATCGCGTACCGGCTGCAGCCCGACGACTGGCGCGGCGGCGACGCGGTGCAACTGGTCGTTGTGCATCGCGAACCGGTCGGCGCCTGAGGGTCCGAACCACGCCGCGGCGTGCGCCGGCATCTTGGCGGCGGCATCGGCGCTCGCTACGCTTGCGCGGCGCCGCTCCGCCGGGCAGCGGCGTCATTCGGCATCGACCGGCCCCGCGAGGACACCGTGCCCGACCAGGACAATTCGCTCGATACGCTGGTGTCCGCAAGCGGGACCCTCGCCGGCATCGGACTGGCGCTCGTGGGCATCATGTCGGCCAAGTCCGCGCTCAACAAGACCGAAACCATCGCCGACGATTTCTTCCTGTTCTCCTCGATCGGTTTCCTGGTCGTGCTGTCGATGGGCTACCTCGCACAGAAGGAACGCGAGCAGCCGCGCGCCCGCCGTATCCAGAAGCTCGCGGAGTGGATCTTCTCCTTGTCGCTGGTGCTGCTGCTGGTGGCCGGCTTCGTGCTGGTCTACACGGAAATCTGACCGGCAGGCGGCGCCCCTGGCGGCGTGCGCTGGCCCCGGCGGCCCGGGATGTGCGATAACCCGTGCCATGCCGCCGTCCGGCGAGGGACGCCGACGGCGCGCCCGCGTCGCCGCTGCACGGAGGGGTTCGGATGAAGGTCGCGCTGAAACGGGCGTACGCACCGCCCGCCGCTGCCGATGGCAGGCGCGTGCTCGTGGATCGCCTGTGGCCGCGCGGCCTGGCGAAGGCCCGGGCCGGGATCGACCTGTGGCTCAAGGCGGTCGCGCCGTCCACCGAGCTGCGCAAATGGTTCGCGCACGATCCGGCGAAATGGACCGAGTTCCAGAAGCGCTATCGCGCCGAGTTGAAGGGCAATCCCGCGCTGGCCGAGCTGCAGGCGCTGGCCCGCGACGAACACGTCACGCTGCTTTACGCCGCGCGCGACGAGATGCACAACGAGGCCGTCGTGCTGAAGCGGATCCTCGAACGCAGCCGGTAATCCGGCCGCCCGGCCGAACGCCGTCTTCGGCCGGTTCGCGACCGGCCCGCACCCGGCGCGCGAGCAGTGCCGCGGGCCGGGCGACCGCCCGCATCCGTCTTTCAAAGCCGCCCCCGTTCGACCTACGATGCCGGTCTTCAACCCCGTTCGTGGCGTCCGGCCGTTGAGCGGTCATCGTCCGCAAGGAAACCTCCGCATGTCACGCCATTTCGCCGCCGCGGCGGCCGTCACCCTGATCGCCGGCCTGCTGCTCGGGCAGGCCACGCCCGCCGATGCCCGGCTTCGCCGCCCCGCGCCGCCGCAGCCGGAGCCGGCGCTGATCGCGCCGCCGCTGATCGTCGCGCCAGGCGCGAAGGTGCCGATCGAACTGCGCAGCGCGTCGCTGCAGGTCGAGACCGACGGCGGCCTCGCCCGGACCACGCTGCTGCTGACGCTGTTCAATCCCAACGAGCGGCTGCTCGAAGGCAGTCTGTCGCTGCCGCTGCAGCCGGGGCAGCAGATCAGCGGGTTCGCGCTGGACGTCGGCGGGATCATGCGCGATGCGGTGCCGGTGCCCAAGCCGAAGGCGCAGCAGGTGTTCGAGAGCGTGGAGCGGCGCAACGTCGATCCGGGCCTGATCGAGCAGACCGCCGGCAACCAGTTCCGGCTGCGGGTGTATCCGATCCCGCCGCGCGGCACGCGCCAGGTGCGGGTGAGCATCGACGAAGCGCTGCGCCGCGAAGGCGACGCCTGGCGGCTGGACGTGCCGGTCCACCTGCTCGACGCCGCGGCGGCGGCCTCGATGACCGTCCGCGCGCGCGGGCCGCGCACGGCGCCGGCGCAGGTCGGCAATTTCGACGCGCTGAAGTTCGAGCGCGCCCGCGGCGGCTGGAACGCGCAGTACGCGGTGTCGCGCGCGCAGCCGGCGAATCCGTCGCGGCCGCGCACGCTGGGCCTGCGCCTGCCGGCCGCGGCCGATGCGCAGGCGGCGGTGCAGGCCTACGACGGCGATCGCTTCGCGCTGGTCGACGTGCCGGTGGCGCTGGATCGTGCGCGGCCGCGCAAGGTGCCGGGCGCGATCGGCCTGCTCTGGGACGCCTCGGCGTCGGCGCGCAACCGCGACCGCCAGGGCGAGTTCGCGCTGCTGGACCGCTACTTCTCGGCGATGGGCGAGGGCAGCGTGCGCCTGCGCTTCCTGCGCGACGTGGGCGAGGACGGCGGTCGTTTCGAGATCCACGGCGGCGACTGGAGCGCGCTGCGCAAGGCGCTGGAATCGGCGGTGTACGACGGCGCCAGCGACCTGGCCGACTGGACCCCGGACGCCGGCGTCGGCGAATACCTGCTGGTCAGCGACGGCGTGCGCAACTACGGCAGCGAGGCGTTCCCGCGGCTGCGCGAAGGGCAGGCGCTGTATGCGCTGAGTTCGGCGGGCGCGAAGACCGACGCGGTGCGCTTGTCGGCGCTGGCCGAGGCGCGCGGCGGCCGGCTGGTGCAGTGGCAGGGCCGCGACGGGCTGGAGGCCGCGGCGGCCGCGCTGCTCGGCGACGGCGCGCGCATCCTCGCGCTGGAAGGCGACGGCATCGAGGACCTGCAGCCGCAGGCGTGGTGGATCGATGGCGGCATCGTCCGCGTGGCCGGGCGCATGACCGAGCGCGACGCCACCGTGCGCGTGCGCCTGCGCAGCGGCGGCGAGACCCGCACGATCGCGGTGCAGGTGCCGGCCGATGCGCCGGAGAGCGAACTGGCGGCGACGCTGTGGGCGTCGTGGCAGGTCGCGGCCGACATGGCCGAGCCGGAACTGCGTCGCGCCGCGATCGCGCGCCTCGGCCAGCGCTTCGGGCTGGTCACGCCGGGCACCTCGCTGCTGGTCCTGGAAAGCGCCGCCGATTACGTGCGCTACGACATCCCGGCGCCGGCCGCGCTGCGCGATGACGTCGCCGCGCTGCGCCGCGTCCAGGCCAGCGAGCAGGCCCAGTCGCGCAGCCAGCGCCTCGACGAGGTGGCCGCGCGGTTCGCCGATCGCCTCGCATGGTGGAAGCGCGATTTCCCGAAGGGCGCGCCGCCGAAGCCGGCCTCGGAGGCGAAGGTCGCCGGCGCGATGGTCGGGGGCGCACCGCCGCCGCCGCCCGCGCCGGCGATGGCGCCGCCGCAGGCAGAGGAATTGAACAGCATCGTCGCCGGTGAGCCTGCCCGGCGCGCCGAGGCGGCCGCCGACGCCTCCGCCGACGCCGCTGCGGCGCCCGCGGCCGATGGCGTCGAGCAGGCGAAGCCCGTGGACGACACGGCCGGTCGGGGCGTCTCGATCCAGCTCCAGACCTGGGCCCCGGACTCGCCGTATGCGCGTCGCCTGCGCGAGGCGAAGCCCGAGGACCTCTACGCCATCTACCTCGACGAACGCGACAGCCATGCGTCGAGCACGGCGTTCTACCTCGACGTGGCCGATCTGCTGCTCAGGCAGGGCCGTCGCGCCGAGGCGCTGCGGGTGCTGTCCAACCTCGCCGAGCTCGACCTGGAGAACCGCCACGTGCTGCGCGTGCTGGGCTACCGGCTGATGCAGGCGAAGGACAACGACCACGCGGTCGACGTGCTGCGCGAAGTGCTGCGGCTGGCCGACGAGGAGCCGCAGAGCCATCGCGACCTCGGCCTCGCCCTGGCCGCCGCCGGCGATCGGCAGGAAGCCATCCGCCACCTGTACGACGTGGCCGCACGGCCGTGGGACGGCCGCTTCTCCGAGGTCGAACTGGTCGCGTTGAACGAGATGAACGCGATCATCGCCACCAGCCCGACCCCTCTGGACACGGCGTTCATCGATCCGCGCCTGCTGAAGAACATGCCGCTGGACCTGCGCGTGGTGCTGGCCTGGGACAGCGACAACAGCGACATGGACCTGTGGGTGACCGATCCCAACGGCGAGAAGTGCTACTACGGCAACCGCAACACCTACCAGGGCGGTCTGCTCAGCGACGACTTCACCGGCGGCTACGGTCCCGAGGAATTCGTGCTGAAGGACGCCAAGCCGGGCAAGTACAAGGTCGAGGCCAACTTCTTCGGCGACCGCCAGCAGATCGTCACCGGCGCGACCACGCTCAACCTGGTCTTCAGCACCGGCTGGGGCACGCCGCGGCAGAAGAACGAAGCCGTGACCCTGCGCCTCAGCGGGCAGAGCGAGACGGTGCTGGTCGGCGAGTTCACGGTGAAGTGACGCGACCGGCGATGGCGCGCCCGCTGCTCCGGGCGCGCCATCGTCTCGTCCGTCGTCAGGCAGTGTCGTCAGGCCGCGTCGGCGGCGGGAACCGCGATCGCCCCGCGCCGCGCGTCGACCTTCGCCCGCGGCCCCAGCCCGAACAGCGGCCGCAGCCAGCGCACCCGGCGCACGAGCTCGAAGCCGAGGAAGCACAGCGCGAACGTCGCCAGCACCAGCAGCGGGCCTTCGACCAGCGGTGGCAGGCCGAGCGGCTGGGCGTCGTGGGCGAGGACCACGATCACCGTCTGGTGGAGGATGTAGACCGGGAAGACCGCTTCGCGCAGGTAGCGCAGCGCCGGCGTCTCGCGCACGATCCAGCCGCGGGCGTAGCCCAGGATCGCGGCGATCGCGGTCCACTGGAACAGCGCCCACACCGCGCGCTGGAACGCCCTGAGCGTCCACGGCGGCGTATGGCCGGGGCTGTCGGAATAGCCGCTGCCGTAGAAATACCAGACGATGAACAGATAGCCGGCCGCCGCGAGCGCCAGCGCGATCCGGCGTTGCCGGTGCAGGGCGTCCCACACGGCGTCGCGTCGCGCGACGACGATGCCCAGCAGGAACAGCGGCAGGTACTGGGCGTGGTTGTACCAGTCGTCGACCAGCGCGTGGGTCTGCTCGAACCGCGCCACCAGCGCGAGACGGGCGAGGGCGAGCAGCAGCGACGGCCACAGCAGCAGGCCGACCCCGGCGAGATGCCGTTCGCACCATGCGCCCGCGGCCTCGACCGCGCGCGGGAAGCCCCGCAGCCCGATCCAGGCGACCACGGTGTAGACCCACAGGTAGGCGACGAACCACAGGTGGTTCCACGTCGGCACCCGCAGGCAGTCGCCGTCGCGGCAGAAATGCGGGTCGGCGTGCAGGTAGCGGCCCCAGAACGCGAGGTAGCCGTCGCGGTAGCCGCCGGGCAGTTGCTCCACGACCTGGTAGTAGCTCTGCGGCGGGACGATCACCAGCATTCCGAACACCAGCGGCACCAGCAGCCGCCAGGAGCGCGGGCCGAGGAAGCCCCGGCCGGTCGCGTCGGACTTGCGGAACAGGAACGCGGTCGCCGTGCCGGACACCAGGAACAGCAGCGACAGCCGCCACGGCGAACTGAGCAGCATGAACGGCTCCAGCGCTTCGCTGGCGAAGGGACTCTTCACGTGCCAGTCCCAGGTCACGTAGTACATGCCGGTGTGGTACAGCACCAGCAGGAAGAAGGCGGCCACCCGGACCCAGTCCAGATCGTGTCGGCGCTGCATCGTCGTTTATCCTCGGAAGTCGGCCCAGTCTCGGCGCGGCGCCGAGGGCCGCCATCGCCAGGTGCCTGATCGCGATGGAAAAGGGACGAGTCGCGGGCCCGGCGGGACGACCCGGGAACCGGATGTCCGGCACGCGCCCTAGAATGCGCCGATGCCCACCCACGACGTTTCCGCCCCGGACCCCGGGCGGCTGCCTGGCCCCGCCTGGTTCTGGCGCCGGCGCCGGCCCATCGAAGTCGCCTTCTGGATCGCGATGACGGTGACCAACGCCGTCGCCAACACCGTCACCGTGCTGATGGACATCCGCCGGGTCGGGCTGCGGTTCGCCGACTGGGAGCCGGCCGTCTGGGAGTGGTCGAGCGGGGTGATGATCCTGGCCATGGTGCCCGGCCTGCTGGCCTGGACCCGGCGCGTGCCCTTCCACTGGGACGGACTGGGACGACGGCTGGCGCTGCACCTGCTCGGCAGCGTGGTGTTCTCGCTCGTCCACGTCGTGGGCATGGTCGCGCTGCGCAAGCTCGCCTATGCCGCGCTGGGCGGACACTACGACTTCGGCGACTGGCCGCGCGAACTGGTCTACGAATACCTCAAGGACCTGCGCGGCTACCTCATGCTCGTCTCGATGATCGAGGCCTATCGATTCGTGATCCGCCGGCTGCAGGGCGAAGCCACGCTGCTGGGACGTCCCGACGAGGGCGAGCCGGTGGAGCCGGTCGAGCGCCCGGAGCGCTTCCTGGTGCGCAAGCTCGGCCGGGATTTCCTGATCGCCGCCGACGACATCGAATGGCTGCAGGCGGCCGGCAACTACGTGAACCTCCGGGTCCGCGGCCACGATTACCCGCTGCGCAGCACCATCGCGGGCATCGAGGCGCGGCTCGACGCCGGCCGCTTCGCCCGGGTCCATCGCAGCTACATCGTCAACCTCGGCCGGATCGCCTCGCTGGAGCCGCTGGACAGCGGCGACGCCCGCATCCACCTGCAGGACGGCGCGGTCGTGCCCTGCAGCCGCACCTACCGCGACGCGCTGCGGGCCCGTGTGGCGGCCTGAGGCCGGGCAGGGCGGACGCGGGCGCCCGGCGGACGCCGGCCTGCTAGAATCGCCGGCCTTTGCTCCAACCGCAGAATCGCCATGATCGAACTGAATCCGATCCGCCAGCGCATCGCCGACCTCCGGGGCCGGCTCGATGCGCTGAGGGGGTATCTTTGACTACGACGCCAAGGTCGAGCGTCTCGAAGAAGTCAACCGCGAACTGGAAAACCCCGACGTCTGGAACGACGCCGAACGCGCGCAGGCCCTCGGCCGCGAGCGCGCGCTGCTGGACAAGACCGTCAACGGCATCCGCGACCTGAAGGACGGTCTCGCCGGCGCCGAGGAACTCCTCGAACTGGTCGAAATGGAGAGCGACGACGACACCGCGCTGGCGATCCAGGCCGACGTGGAGCGCTATGCCCGCGGCGTCGACCAGCTCGAATTCCAGCGCATGTTCTCCGGCAAGATGGACTCGGCCAACGCCTACGTCGACATCCAGGCCGGCGCCGGCGGCACCGAGGCCCAGGACTGGGCGGAAATGCTGCTGCGCATGTACCTGCGCTGGGCCGAATCGCGCGGCTGGAAGACCGAGCTGATGGAAGCCAGCGCCGGCGACGTGGCCGGGATCAAGTCGGCGACCGTCAAGGTCGAGGGCGACTATGCGTATGGTTGGCTGAAGACAGAGATCGGCGTGCACCGGCTGGTGCGCAAGTCGCCGTTCGACTCCGACAACCGTCGCCACACCTCGTTCACCTCGGTGTTCGTCTCGCCGGAAGTCGACGACGACATCGACATCGAGATCAACCCGGCCGACCTCAAGACCGACGTCTACCGCTCCTCCGGCGCGGGCGGCCAGCACGTGAACAAGACCGAGTCGGCAGTGCGCATCACCCACGTGCCCTCGGGCATCGTGGTGGCCTGCCAGAACGGCCGCAGCCAGCACCAGAACCGCGACACCGCGATGAAGATGCTGAAGGCGAAGCTGTACGAGATGGAGATCCAGAAGCGCAACGCCGAGCGCGATGCGCTGGAGGCCACCAAGTCCGACATCGGCTGGGGCAGCCAGATCCGCAACTACGTGCTCGACCAGTCCCGGATCAAGGACCTGCGTACCGGCGTCGAACGCAGCGACACCCAGAAGGTGCTCGACGGCGATCTCGACGAATTCGTCGAGGCCAGCCTCAAATCGGGCCTCGACGCCGGCGCCAAGCGCATCGACGCGGCCTGACCGCGCCGGGGGCGATCCGACACGATCGCCCCCGGCCGCTCGACCCGGCCGCTTGGCCACGGCCCCGCGATCCGGGCCCCGCGACCCGGGCCGCTCGACCCGGGCCGCTCGACCCGGGCTCCTCGACCCGGGCTCCTCGACCCGGGCCCCTCGACCCCGATCCCAATCTCCATCCGGCACGCGACCGGCGGCGCACTGCGCCGCCGTCGTCGCGGCTGTCGCCACGCCGTCAAGAAAATGGCGAATTTCGTCAATTTTATTCGCAATTACATTGACGGAATCGATGTACTCCGCCGTATGGACATCACACTTTTTATCGGTAGACTCCAATCGTGACAGGCGCATGACCTGCACGCCCGTCCAGGACGGGAGCGATGGTTCGCACGGGGGATGGAGATGCTGGGATTGTCTGATTTGAAGGCGGCCATCGTCGAACTCAGGCAAGCGGGAACATCCGGGCGGGTCTATTTCTATGCCCCCGCCGAACGCGGCGGACCGCTCAGGCACGGCCATGTCCGCGTGCAGGAAGGGCGGCACTGCCTGATCGAATACGCGCACAAGGGCAACGACGAGGCGATCGCCGAGATCGCGGGGATGACCTTCCTCAAGATCGTGTTCATGCCGGTCGACGACGGCGCCGCGTTCACGGCGTCGAACCCCGCGCTGCCAATCGATGTCCTGATCGAACGGCTGTCGCCGCCGCCGGAGCCTGCGTCCGACCCGCGTCCGGAAGCCGCCGGCGAGGTGATCCGCGACATGCCCGGGGCCATGCCGCCGATGCAGGCCGACGCACCGCCCGGGAACGTCCTGTCCGATTCGCAGTGGCAGGCCCTGCGCCGGGACGCGGTCGGCATCCTCGGGCAGTTCTACGGGTCGGCCGCGGAGAAGAAGGTCATGGAGGCCGCGGCGCGCTACTCGCCGCACGAGGACCCGATCCTGTTCCTCGATGCCTGCAGGCAGCAACTGGCGATGATGATCGGCGCCCATAAGGCGGACGCATTGCTGGCGCCGCTCTACGACCGGATCACGCAGTAGCCAATCCGGTGCCGGCCTTCCGCCGGCATCGACCAGGACGCGCCGGGGGGCGTCGTCGCATCGTCAATCGCACATCGAAGGGGGAGTGGGATGGGCAAGGCAAGCAAAGGGGTGGCGTTCGTCTGGGTCGCGCTGTCGATCGCGCTCGCGGTGCTGGCGTGGATCGATTACGACCCGCAGTTCCGGCTGTATTTCTCGAATGTCCAGCAGACCGCCAGCAGTCTGATCGCGGCGCTGCTGTGCTTCCGCACCTGGGCCGCGTTTCCCCCGGGCAGTCCCCTCAGCAGGGCCTGGGGGCTGATCGGCGCGGGCGTCCTCGCCTGGGGCATCGGAGCGACGATCTTCGGCGCCTATCCGATCCTGCATGGCGGCCAGGACACGCCCTATCCCTACTACTCGGACATCGGTTACCTCGCCACCAGCCCGCTGATCAGCGCCGGACTGCTGTCGTTCCGGCGTTCGGCCGGGCTGACGACGCCGGCATGGGGCTGGGCGCTGGCGCTCGCGCTGCTGATCGGCTGCGGCTACTGGACGTTCCTGGCCAACCGCGAGGGCCTGACCGGCGGCGATGTCGCCACCCAGTTGTCCTCCGTCGGCTACACCCTGTTCGACCCGATCCTGCTGGCGGTCACCGTCCTGCTCGCGACCGCCTTCCGCGGCGGCGTGATCGGACGCGCCTGGTGGTACGTCGTGTGGGGCGTGCTCCTCTACATCGTCGCCAACCAGCTCTACACCTACCTAGTGCTGTCCGAGCGGTACGTGACCGGGTCATGGATCGACATCGGCTGGATGCTGGGCTTCGGCCTCATCGCCTGGGCCGCGGCGACGACCCGGCAGATGCTGCGCTGACCGCGAGCCGGCCGCGGCGCGGCCCGGCCGCGCGGGAACATCGACCGCGGCCTGCCGATATACTTCCGCTCAGCCAGGGCGGTGGCCGCGTCGATGCGGCCGTCGCCCTTTACCGTCGCCGATCGCATCCGCAGCGACCGTGCCGGTGGCGCCCCCTTCCGCTCCCGACAGCCCGCCCATGACCGACGCCCAGACCCCGCCGCACGACGACAACGCCCTGATCGCCGAGCGTCGCGGAAAACTCGCCGCGCTGCGCGGGCAGGGCACCGCGTTCCCGAACGACTTCGTCCGCCGCGACTACGCGCAGGACCTGCAGGACGCCTACGAAGACGCCGCGCGGTGGACCGGCGAGGCGCTGGACGCCGAGGGTCGCAGCGTCGCCGTCGCCGGCCGCCTGATGGCCAAGCGGGTGATGGGCAAGGCCGCGTTCGCACAGATCCAGGACATGACCGGCGGCATCCAGTTGTTCCTGCAGGCGGGCGCGCTGGGCGAGGCTTACGACGCGTTCAAGCACTGGGACGTCGGCGACATCGTCGGCGCCGAAGGCACGCTGATGCGCACGAAGACCGGCGAGTTGTCGGTGAAGGCGGGCGCGCTGCGCCTGCTGACCAAGTCGCTGCGTCCGCTGCCGGACAAGTGGCACGGCCTGGCCGACGTCGAACAGCGCTACCGCCAGCGCTACGTCGATCTGATCGTCACCCCCGAGTCGCGCGAAGTGTTCCGCAAGCGCTCGAAGATCGTGTCCGCGATCCGGCGCTGGCTGGACGCGCGGCGTTTCCAGGAAGTGGAGACGCCGATGATGCATTACATCGCCGGCGGCGCGACCGCGCGTCCGTTCACCACCCACCACAACGCGCTGGACCTCGACCTGTACCTGCGCGTGGCGCCGGAGCTGTACCTCAAGCGCCTGGTCGTCGGCGGCTTCGAGCGCGTGTACGAGATCAACCGCAACTTTCGCAACGAAGGCGTCAGCACCCGCCACAACCCCGAGTTCACGATGCTCGAACTGTACGAGGCCTACGCCACTTACAACGAAGTGATGGACCTGACCGAGGGCCTGATCCGGGACGTCGCGCGCGAGGCGGTCGGCGTGGACGAGGTGGTCTGGGAAGGCAACGCGATCGACCTCGGCAAGCCGTTCCGGCGCTGGAAACTGGAAGAAGCGGTGCGCGAGCGCAACCCCGGCATCTCCGCCGCCGACTGCCGCGACCGCGACGCGCTCGCCGCGCACTGCGCGCGGCTGAAGATCCACGTCAAGCCGGGCTACGGCTGGGGCAAGCTGCTGCTGGAGATCTTCGAGAAGACGGTCGAGGCCGATCTCGTCCAGCCGACGTTCATCACCCATTACCCGGTCGAGGTCTCGCCGCTGGCGCGCGAGTCCGACACCGAGCCGGGGATCACCGACCGCTTCGAGCTGTTCATCGGCGGCAAGGAAATGGCCAATGGTTTCAGCGAGTTGAACGATCCGGAAGACCAGGCGGCGCGCTTCCGGGCGCAGGTCGAGGCGAAGGAAGGCGGCGACGACGAAGCCATGCACTACGACGCCGACTACATCCGCGCCCTCGAGGTCGGGCTGCCGCCGACCGGCGGCCTCGGCGTCGGCATCGACCGTCTGGTGATGTTGCTCACGGGTTCGGCGTCGATCCGTGACGTGCTGCTGTTCCCGTACATGCGCCCGGAAAGCTGACCGGCGGTTGTCCGGGCGCATCCGCTTCCGGCGTTGTGCCGCCCCGGCCGTGGAACAACGGGATACGAGACAAGTCGCGGAAATTGCTTTAAATTCCGGGACTGGGCCAGGCCCGGTCAACTGTTCACTTTCGCGCAAGGACGCACGGTATCCGCATGTGGGGCAACTCCGTGAAAATCGTCATCGTCGACGACCAGACGTCCGCGCGCACGATGCTGCGGCACATCCTGGAGGACATCAGTCCGGAGCTTGAGGTCTTCGACTTCGGCGACTCGGAAGAGGCGCTGCGCTGGTCCGAGAACAACCGTCCGGACCTGCTGCTGCTCGACTACCGCATGCCGGTGATCGACGGCCTCGAATTCGCCCGCCGCTTCCGTCGTTCGCTGAGCAACCGCGACGTCCCGATCGTGCTGGTCACGGTGGTCGGCGACGAGCCGATCCGGCAGGCGGCGCTCGACGCCGGCGTCATCGACTTCCTGGTCAAGCCGGTGCGCCCGCGCGAACTGCGCGCCCGCTGTCGCAACCTGCTGCAACTGCGCCAGCAGTCCGAATCGATCAAGCAGCGCGCGCTGTCGCTCGAGCAGCGCCTGCTGTCGAGCATGCACGAGGTCGAGGAGCGCGAACGCGAAACCCTGTCCCGCCTGGCGCGCGCGATCGAGTACCGCGACATCGGCACCAGCGCCTATCTCGAACGCATGGCCCACATCGCCGGCCTGATCGCCGAGGGCCTGGGCATGTCCGAGGAGGAGGTCCGGCTGATCGAACTGGCCGCGCCCCTGCACGACATCGGCAAGATCGCGATCCCCGACGAGGTCCTGCTCAAGCCCGGTCCTTTGGACGAGCAGCAGCTCGGGATCATGCGCCGGCATCCGCAGATCGGCCACGAACTGCTCAGCGGCAGCCAGAACCGCTTCATCCAGGTCGGCGCGCTGATCGCGCTGCGCCACCACGAGCGTTTCGACGGCAGCGGTTACCCGGACGGACTGAGCGGCCAGCAGATCCCGGTCGAAGCCCGCATCGTCGCGGTCGCCGACGTCTTCGACGCGCTGATCTCGCCGCGCCCTTACAAGGCGCCGTGGAGCTTCGACAACGCCCTCGACTTCCTGCAGGAGCAGAGCGGCAAGCTGTTCGATCCGCAGTGCGTGCAGGCGCTGGTGAACAACCGCTCGCGGCTGGAGGACATCTGCGAACGCTATTCGACGAGTTCCCCGCGGCCGGGGATGGCCTAGTGGACCCCGCGTGCGCTGTCGCAGCGAAGGCGCGGGAGACGGCGACGCGCGTTCAAGGGGTGCGGTTCTGCAGGACGAGTTCGCAGATGTCGTCGATGGACGGGTTCGGCGGAAGCGTCATGCTCTGGAAGGAAAAGTCCATTCGATCCTCGATGTCCAGCATGAGGTCGACCAGGAGGATCGAGTCGATGCCCAGCTCGTCCTGTCGCGTCTGCAGCGTGACGGTCTTCGGGTCGGTGCCGAACTTCTCGTGGAGCAGGGCGACCAATCGCTCCATGACGTCTTTCTTTTCCACTGTGCGTCTCCTGGCGGCGCCTGCCGTCCGTCCGGACATGATCGGGGTCGATGAAACGAGCGACGAGGCCGCCCACCTCGATTCTCCCACGAAACAATGCGTGAGACACTGGCCCAGCTAGTACGCCACTCAGAGGCGACGCGATGGAAAGCATTCCCCAGAATTCGCATCTGATCGACAGCGTTCGCGCGCAGGCGGCGCTGCGGCTCAAGCTGGGCTTCCCGGTGCTGGCGTTGATCTTGACCGCGATCAACGTCTGGGGTACGTCGTCCCCGGCGATCGGCATGCCCGAGGTCGTCGGCCTCTCCATCGCATACACCCTGTACAACCTCACGGCGTGGTACATGGCGCGCCACCAGCGACTGCTGCCCGCCCGGGACCAGGTGCTGCTGACCGCGATCTTCGATCCGATCATGCTCTCGGCGTGGCTGTTCGTGATGGGCAAGGCGTCGATCCTGTTCACCAGCTTCTACCTGTTCACGATCCTCGGCTTCGGTTTCCGCATCGGCATCCTGCCGATGCGCGTGTGCCAGGCCGTGGCGATGGCGGGGTTCTGCCTGGTCGCCCTGTATTCGCCGATCTGGCACAACGAGGCGATGTCCGCGGTCTCGCATGGACTGGTGCTGCTGATCGTCCCGCTGTACGCGTCCACCCTGATCCGCAACCTGCACACCGCGCGCAACCTCGCCGAAAGCGAGAGCAAGGCGAAGTCGCAACTGCTCGCGAACGTGAGCCACGAACTGCGCACGCCCCTGACCGGGATCGTCTCGTCGGCCCAGTTGATCGCCTCCGAGCACCGCGACCCGTCGATCCACGAGCGCGTCGGCGCGATCCTCGACCTGTCGTCTGCGCTGGACGGCGAGATCAAGCAACTGCTCGACCTGTCCAAGCTCCAGTCGGGCACGGTCCAGAGCGAGCTGACGACGTTCGGCCTCGAGGCGGTGACCCGCCACGTGCGGATCGCGCTGGAGCCGATCGCGCTGCGCAAGAACATCCGGCTGGAGATCGAGCACGACGCGCGCATCGACGCGCCGATCCTCGGCTACGAGCACGAACTGACGAGCGTCCTGATGAACCTCGCCGGCAATGCGGTGAAGTTCACGGACAAGGGCAAGGTCAGCGTCACGGTGGCGCTGATCGACGACAGGCCCGGCGAGTATTCGGTGAGCTTCCGCGTCGCCGACAGCGGGATCGGGATTCCGCAGGAGCACCTGGAGAAGATCTTCGAACCGTTCTACCAGGTCGAGCGCGGCTCCAACCGGCGCTACGGCGGCACCGGCCTGGGCACGTCGATCGCGTACGAGCACGTGCGCCGGATGGGCGGCACCCTCCAGGTCGACAGTCGGGTCGGCGAGGGCACCGTGTTCTGGTTCGAGCTGCGCCTGAAGAAGTCGCCGCACAGCCTGCCGCGTCCGGTCGAGGCGCCGCGCGCGGTCGCCGCCGGGCCGGTGTCGAAGCGTCGCATCCTCATCGCCGACGACCATCCGGTCAACCTGCGACTGCTGCAGGAGATGCTGCTCAAGGACGGACACGACGTCGAGGCCGTGCATTCGGGCGTCGAGGCCCTGGAATGCCTCGCCGAGAACGATTACGACGCCATCTTCCTCGACTTCAACATGAGCGACATGGATGGCGCCCAGGTGTTCCAGATCTACCGCTTCGGCAAGATCAAGCCGTCGCCGACCTTCTTCATCACCGCCGACACTTCGGAGACCACCCAGCGCAAACTGCTGGCGACCGGGGCGGGCGGCGTGATCCACAAGCCGATCACCTTCCACAAACTGCGTACGGCGCTCGTGGCCGACCCGTCGGACTACCCGCTGGCGATCGGCGACAGCGAATCTCCCGCCCCGAGGCAGAGGGAGCCGTTCCCCGTCCAGGACGTGCGCAGCCAGCTCAAGGTCGTCCCGGTCGAATACATCAGCATGGAAGCGATCGAGAACCTGCTCGAGATCAACTCCTCGCGCCAGTTCCTCGAGGCGATGATCGGCGACGCCATTTCCGACATCGACAAGCTGGTCGAACAACTGGCCGCAAGCGCCGCGCTCGAGGACGTCGACGCCATCCGCCATGGCGCACATTCGCTCAAGGGCGTGAGCCTGAACGTCGGCGCCGTGCGGCTGGCTTCCGCCGCCAGCAGGTTGATGAGCCTCCCCGCGCCGGAACTGCGCGCGACACGCAGCCAGTGGCTGCGCGAAACCCAGGAGCTCGCGGTCGAAAGCGTCAAGGCGCTCAACGCGCTGCTCGAAAGCCGCATCGCACTGGATGGCTGAAGGCCATAACGGCGGAGCCCGCCCGTGCGCGAGGCGCGTCGGTCACGCCACCTTGCGTTCCGCCGGCTTCGGATTGCGGTTGCCTTCCTGCATCAGGATCAGCATGTCCAGCGTGCGCAGTTCCGCGGGCGACAGACCGATGGCGAGTTCCACCCAGTCCTCGACGACGAGGCGGGCTTCGTCGAGATCGAACGGCGCGGTGCGCATGCGGCTCTGCTGGACCTTGAGGAACGCCTTCTGCCGGGCGGAATGGCGGGCGATGTAGGCTTCGACGGCGCATTCGCCTTCGCCGGTCGGGCAGATCTCGTCGATGATCCCGGCCTGGAGCAGCTCCTGCGCGGTGTAGATCCTGTTCTCGGTCATCATGCGCTCGGCGCGCACCGCGCCGACGCGGCGCGTCAGCAGGCCCATCGCGCCGGTGCAGGGGAACAGCCCGAACATGATCTCGGGGAAGCCGAAGGAACTGTGCTCCTCGGCGACGATGTAGTCCGCGCTCAGCGCCATCTCGAAGCCGCCGCCCAGCGCGCGGCCCTGGACCAGCGCGATCGAGGTCATCCGGTCCTTCAGCAGGTTCGACCAGTTCCAGAGCAGGTCGAGGCACTGGTTCGAGTAGGACAGCAGCGCCTTTTCGTCGCCCTCGGCGATACAGGCGCGGAAGTGCTTGAGGTCGCCGCCGACGCTGAAATATTCCGGATCCGACGATTTCAGCACGAGGTAGCCGATGTCGGTGGTCGTCGCATCGACGGGCCACTGCCCCTGGGAACGGCTCAGGCCGTCGATCACGCTGCGCAGCTCGCGCAGCAGGCTCGCGGTGAAGTTGTGGACGCCTCGCTGCTGGTCGCGATGGAGGGTCAGCCAGAGGCTGTCCTTCTTCTGGCGCCGGACTTCCGCGCTGATGCGGCTGTGGGTGTTGGCGGAAGCGAAGGGCATCGGCTGCGAGGCGGTGTTCATGGTGCGGTCTCCGAGGGTAGACGAGGTGTGGAAAGGGGGCGGCGGGGATGGGAAGGGGATCAGTGGGCGGACGAGAAAACGAGGGCTGCGTTGGTCCCGCCGAATCCGCACGAGAACGACAGCGCGTGCGCGATCCGTCGGTTGCGTGCGGCCTCGGCCGGTATGTGGTTCAACGCGCATCGGGGATCGATCTGGTCGAGGTGCGCGGTGGCGGGAAGCGTGGCGGAGCGGAGCGCCAGGATCGTGATCACCGCCTCGAGCGCACTGGTGGCGCCGAGCAGGTGGCCGTGGACGCCCTTGGTGGAGCTCACCGGGGGCGCTTCGGATCCGCTGCCGAACACCGAGCGCAGCGCGTCGGACTCGACCACGTCGCCGCCGTTGGTGGCGGTGGCATGCGCGTTGACGTAGCCGATCTCGCCGGGCGCGAGGCCGGCGTCGTCCAGCGCCTTGCGCAGCGTGGCCCGCTGGCCGTCGGCGTACGGGGTGCCGATGTGCCAGGCGTCGCTGCCGATCGCGCTGCCGGAGACGTAGGCGAGCACTTCGGCGCCGCGCGCGCGCGCGTTGTGCTCGGATTCGAGGATCAGGAACGCGGCGCCTTCGCCGACGACCAGGCCGTTGCGCTGCGAGGAAAAGGGTTTGCACGACCGGGACGGGTCGTCCTGGTCGATCTTCGCGAGCGATCGGGTGCCGTCGAAGACGCCGATCAGGCTGGCGGTCAGGGGCGCTTCGGCGCCGCCGGCGATGGCGATGTCGAGATGGCCGTCGGAGATGGCCCGCGCCGCTTCCGCGATCGCGACGCCGGAGGAACTGCAGGCGCTGGAGTGGGTGATGACCGGGCCGTGGACCTTGCGCCGGATCGAGATCTGCGCGGCGCCGGCGTTGCCCATGATCGCCATCGCGGTGAAGGGGCGGGAAGCGCCCCGGCCTTCGAGCAGCATCTGCCCGTACCAGGCCTGGGCGGTGGCGACGCCGCCGTTGACGTTGCCGTAGTGGACCGCCGCGCGAAGCCCGTATTCCGCGAGGTCGGCGTGTCCGGACTGCCGCATGGCCTGGTCGGCGGCGAGGATCGCCATCTGCTGGCAGCGATCGAGAAACGGCAGTTCGAGCGCGGTGAAGCGGTCTTCGAAGCGCGCCTGCACGACGCCGGCCGGGTAGATTTTCCCGAGTGGCGGCGCTTCCAGCGGGACGATGCCCGAGCGCGTGCTGGCGATCGATGCCTGGACTTCGTCGATGTTGAGGCCGATGGGCGAAAGGACACCGAGCCCCGTGATAGCGACTAGACTCTTGGCCATTGCGTGGCGACTACCTGGTGCGGGTTGAAGGTCGATCTGCGGTCGATTCCGGGATGGCATCGGCGTCTGCCGGTGCCGCGCGTCGACTGCGGACGCGACCTCCGTAACGGTTGCGGATACGGAAAACGGATGGAGCGGTTGCCGCCGGTGTCTGCTCTGGCGGAAGTCGTCTCGCGCACGTCAGTGGCGTCGTTGCGGAGACCGGGCGCGACTGCATCCGGCAGTGCCCGTCGGGAATCCCGGGTCAATCTCGTGCTGGTAAGTGTGTCATGGATCCCCCTGTGGTCCGGATGCCGTCGGCCGCAGTGGAATGTGTCCGTACGCGGCAGTGATGTCTCCCTTGGACTAAATGTATGCTCCCAAAACGTCGAAAGTTCAAGTTTCGTTGTCGCGCAAAAAAAGGCAGGCCGGCAAATGCCGACCCGCCTGGAATCGAAATGCGACGTTCGTCGCTAACGAGTCGCTAATCAGCCGCTGTTGGTCTGCTCCCGAAGTTCGCGCCTCAGGATCTTGCCGACGTTCGTTTTCGGCAGTTCGGTCCGGAATTCGATGTATTTGGGCTGTTTGTAGCCGGTCAGGTTCTCGCGCGCATGCGCCTTCACCTCCTCGGCGGTCAGCGCGGGATCCTTCTTGACGATCACGACCTTGACCGCCTCGCCCGATTTGTCGTCCGGCACGCCGACGGCGGCCACTTCGAGCACGCCGGGCATCAGCGCGATGACGTCCTCGATCTCGTTCGGATACACGTTGAAGCCGGACACCAGGATCATGTCCTTCTTGCGATCGACGATGTAGAAGAAACCGTTTTCATCCATCTTCGCCATGTCGCCGGTGTGCAGCCAGCCGTCGGCGCCGAGCACCTGGGCGGTTTCCTCCGGGCGCTGCCAGTAGCCCTTCATCACCTGCGGCCCCTTGATGCACAGCTCGCCGACTTCGCCGACGCCGAGGCGGCGGCCTTCCTCGTCCATGACGCAGGCGTCGGTCGAGGGGATCGGCAGGCCGATCGCGCCGTTGTACTCGGGCAGGTCGAGCGGGTTCATGCAGGCCGCGGGCGAGGTCTCGGTCAGGCCATAGGCCTCGACCAGGGTGCAGCCGGTGATCTGCTTCCAGCGTTCGGCGACGGCGCGCTGGACCGCCATGCCGCCGCCCAGGGTCAGGCGGAGGTGGGAGAAGTCGATCTTGTCGAATCCGGGGGTGTTCAGCAGGCCGTTGAACAGCGTGTTGACGCCGGTGATGGCGGTGAACGGGATCCCGGACAGTTCGCGCACGAAGCCCGGCATGTCGCGCGGGTTGGTGATGAGGTGGTTGCGCGCGCCCAGCTTCATGAACACCAGGCAGTTCGCGGTCAGCGCGAAGATGTGGTACAGCGGCAGCGCGGTGATGATCAGCTCGCTGCCTTCGCGGGTCATGCCGGCCACCCAGGCCGCGGCCTGCTGCATGTTCGCGACGAGGTTGCGGTGGGTCAGCATCGCGCCCTTGGCGACGCCGGTCGTGCCGCCGGTGTACTGCAGGAACGCGATGTCGCCGGCCGCGATCTGCACTTCGGGCAGCTCGTGCATCTGGCCGAGGGTGAGGGCGTTCCTGAAGCGGATCGCCCCGGGAATCTCGTAATCCGGCACCGCCTTCTTCACGTTGTTCACGACGAAGTTGACGATCGCGCCGCGCGGGAAGCCGAGCATGTCGCCGACGCCGGTGGTGATGACCTGCTTGACCGGGGTGTCGGCGACGACTTCCTGCACGGTGCGGCCGAAGTTGTCGAGCACGAGGATCGCGCTGGCGCCGGAGTCGACGAGCTGGTGCTTGAGCTCGCGCGGCGTGTACATCGGATTGACGTTCACCACCGTGAGGCCCGCGCGCAGGATGCCGAAGATGGCGATCGGGTACTGCAGGCAGTTGGGCATCATCACCGCGACCCGGTCGCCCTTCTTGAGCTTCAGCTCGCCGAGCAGGTAGGCCGCGAACTGTTTGCTGTAGAGATCGACCTCGGCGTAGGTGATGGAGCGCCCGAGGACAGGCTTGCCGCTGGGCGAGTTGCTGAAGGCGACGCGGTCCCGGTACTTCTCCAGGGAAGACTGCAGGACCGCGACGATCGACGCGTACGCTTCGACGTCGACCTCGGCGGGTACGCCCGCGGGGTAGCTCGCAAGCCACTGACGCTCGGAATTCATTCAGTTCCCTCCCCGGGAGTTGTGCATGCGGCCGCTGTGCGGCTCTGGATGGTCTCCCGGATTGGAGCATAGGCCCCCGGGGGCCGCAAGCCGCGGGGGCGCGACCTTCCGCGGGCCGTCGCGAGGCGTCCCGGGAATGCTGTGCGCCGGCCTCCGCCGGTCCCCGAACCACGGGTTCGCGCGCCGGCGAGCGCCCTCGCGCCGTGCGCGAGGGCCGGGCTTCCGCCCATTGCCGGAGACGGCATCCTCAAGGGGTGGCGAGCTGGCGGAGGACGTAGTGCAGGATGCCGCCGTGGTGGGCGAGGCGGTGCGCTGGCGAACCACCGGTTCGCGTGCCGGCGAGCGCCCTCGCGCCGTGCGCGAGGGCCGGGCTTCCGCCCATTGCCGGAGCCGAAACCCTCAAAGGGTCGCGAGCTGGCGGAGGACGTAGTGCAGGATGCCGCCGTGGCGGAAGTACTCGACTTCCTTCGGGGTCAGCAGCAGCACCCGCACCCGGAACCGGCGTTCGCTGCCGTCGGCCCGGCGGGCGACGACCTCGGCGGTCCGCGAGGCGCCGTCGGCCAGGCCGGTGATGTCGAACACTTCGGAGCCGTCGAGCCCCAGCGAGGCGGCGTTCTGGCCGTCCTCGAACTGCAGCGGCAGCACGCCCATGCCGACCAGGTTGGAGCGGTGGATGCGCTCGAAGCTCTCGGCGATCACCGCGCGGACGCCGAGCAGGTAGGTGCCCTTCGCCGCCCAGTCGCGGCTGGAGCCGGTGCCGTATTCCTTGCCGGCCAGCACCACCAGCGGCACGCCCTCGGCCTTGTAGCGCATGGCCGCGTCGTAGATCGGCATTTTTTCGGCGGCCGTGCTCGCGACGGAGGGGTAGTGCAGGGTGTTGCCCCCTTCCTCGCCGCCCAGCATCAGGTTCTTGATCCGGATGTTGGCGAAGGTGCCGCGCACCATCACGTCGTCGTTGCCGCGGCGCGAGCCGTAGCTGTTGAAATCGGCCGGCTGCACGCCGCGCGACTGCAGGAACAGCCCCGCCGGCGAGCTCGGCTTGATGCTGCCGGCCGGCGAGATGTGGTCGGTGGTGATCGAATCGCCGAACAGGCCGAGGACGCGGGCGCCATGGACGTCCTCGATCCGGCCGATCGACAGGGTCATGCCGGTGAAGTAGGGCGGATGCTTGATGTAGGTCGAGGCCGGGTCCCAGGCGTAGGCGTCGCCCTCGGGGGTCGCGATCGCGTTCCAGCGGCTGTCGCCGGCGAACACGTCGGCGTAGTTGCGGGCGAACATCTCCGGGCCCAGCGTCGCCGCGATCAGGTCGCCGATCTCCTTCGCGCTCGGCCACAGGTCGCGCAGGAACACCGGCCGGCCGTCGCCGTCGGTGCCGAGCGGTTCCCGGGTGAGGTCGATGTCGACGGTGCCGGCGAGGGCGTAGGCCACGACCAGCGGCGGCGAGGCGAGGTAGTTCATCTTCACCTCGGGATGCACCCGGCCCTCGAAATTGCGGTTGCCCGAGAGCACCGAGGCCACGACCAGTTCGCCTTCGGCGATCGCCTTCGACACCGCGTCCGGCAGCGGGCCGGAATTGCCGATGCAGGTGGTGCAGCCGTAGCCGACGACGTAGAAGCCGAGGGCTTCGAGATCGTCCAGCACGCCGGCCTTGTGCAGGTAGTCGGTGACCACGCGCGAGCCCGGGCCCAGCGAGGTCTTCACCCACGGCGCCGGCTTCAGGCCGCGGGCGACGGCGTTGCGGGCGAGCAGGCCCGCGCCGAGCATCACCGCCGGGTTGGAGGTGTTGGTGCAGGAGGTGATCGCCGCGATCACCACCGAGCCGTCGGTCAGCTCGCAGTCGCGGTCCTGCAGGCGCACGCGGATGCGCGGGCTGGCCGCGAGGTGCGCCGATTGCGGCTGTCCGCCGCCTTCCTCGACGAAATCCGACACCGCTTCGGCCGACGGCCGTTTCGCCGTGCGCGAGGCGGTGAGCCCGCCGAGCTGGGCGCGGTAGTCCGCCTGGACGCCTTCCAGAAGCACCCGGTCCTGCGGGCGCTTGGGGCCGGCCAGCGAGGGCCGTACGTCGCCGAGGTCCAGGGCCAGGGTCGAGGAGAACTGCGGATGCGGGCTGTCGGGCGCGTGCCACAGGCCCTGGGCCTTGGCGTAGGCCTCGACCAGCGCGATCTGGTCGGCGTCGCGCCCCGACAGGCGCAGGTAGTTCAGCGATTCGGCGTCGATCGGGAAGATGCCGCAGGTCGCGCCGTATTCGGGCGCCATGTTGGCGATGGTCGCGCGATCGGCCAGCGGCAGGTGCTGGAGGCCGTCGCCGAAGAATTCGACGAATTTCCCGACCACGCCGTGCTTGCGCAGCATCTGGGTGACGGTGAGCACCAGGTCGGTCGCGGTGCTGCCCTCGGGCAGCCGGCCGGTGAGGCGGAAGCCGACGACCTGCGGGATCAGCATCGACGAGGGCTGGCCGAGCATCGCGGCCTCCGCCTCGATCCCGCCCACGCCCCAGCCGAGCACGCCGATGCCGTTGATCATGGTGGTGTGGCTGTCGGTGCCGAACACGGTGTCGGGGAAGGCGGTGGCCTCGCCGTCGAGCTCGCGCGCCATCACCACCCGGGCGAGGTGCTCGAGGTTCACCTGGTGGACGATGCCGGTGTTCGGGGGCACCACCTTGAAGTCGTCGAACGCCTTCTGGCCCCAGCGCAGGAAGCCGTAGCGCTCGCGGTTGCGCTCGAATTCGATGCGGCCGTTGAGATCCAGCGCGTCGGCCTTGCCGTAGACGTCGACCTGGACCGAGTGGTCGATCACCAGTTCCGACGGGATCTGAGGATTGATCCGCTTCGGGTCGCCGCCGAGGGCGACCATCGCGTCGCGCATCGCCGCCAGGTCGACCACGCAGGGCACGCCGGTGAAGTCCTGCAGCACCACGCGTGCGGGCATGAACGCGATCTCGGTGTCGGGTTCCTTCGCCGGGTCCCAGGTCGCCACCGCCTCGATGTGCGCCGGCAGCACGCTGGTCCCGTCCTCGTGGCGGAGCAGGTTCTCCAGCAGGATCTTCAGCGAATAGGGCAGGCGGTCGAGCGGGCCGAAGCGGCTTTCCAGGGCCGGCAGGCTGAAATAGGCGAGCCGGCGTCCGCCGACCTCCAGATGGCTGCGGGTGCCGAAGGAATCGGTCATGGCGGGCTCCGGGTGGGGGATGGGGCGATTATCCCCCCTCGCGGCGACAACCGCAGGACGCCAAGGGCGGACGGCGTGTTGCACGACCGCCCGTGGAGTATGCAAGGAAAAGTATGTATGATGTCGGCATACTTCAGCCGGGAGCCGCCGATGGAAGCCACCGTCGCCGAACGCGGCCAGATCACCCTGCCCAAGGCGGTCCGCGACGCGCTGGGCCTGACCAAGGGCAGCGTGCTCAAGGTCGAGCTGGAAGGCAGCCGGATCGTGCTGCGCAAGTCCGTGGACGACGCCGTGTCCCGCGCCCGCGGCCGCTTCCGGCTGGACGGCTTCGACAGCGCCGACGCCGCGGTCCGCGCGGTGCGCGGCGACGCCGCCGACGAGGCGCCCGCCGAATGATCGCCGTCGACGCCCCGGTGCTGATCGACCTGCTCACCGACGGGCCGCATGCCGACGCCGCGGAAGCCTGCCTGCGCCAGTGCCTCAGCGCCGGGCCGGTGGTGGTCTGCGAGGTCGCGCTGGCCGAAGTCTGCGCCGCCCTGCGCGACGGCGCCGAAGCCCTGTCGGTGCTGGAGGAGATGAGCATCCGTTTCAGCCCGGTCGAGGCCAAGTCCGCCCTGCGCGCCGGCGAGATGCAGCGCCGGCACCGCCAGCGCAGCGTCGCCGGCGGCGCCGCGCCCGCCGCTCCCGCGCGCGCCACCGCCGACTTCCTGATCGGCGCCCATGCGCTACTACAGTGCAATGGACTGATCACCCGCGACGACCGATTCTTCCGCGACTACTTCAAGGGGCTCAAGCTGGTGGTGCCCGCCGCCTGAGTCCGTCATTTCCAGACATTCCCACGTCCGTTTTCCCAGGAGTCCCCGCATGCTCGCCGCCTACCGCCAACATGTCGCCGAACGCGCCGCGCTCGGCATCCCGCCGCTGCCGCTCACCGCGCAGCAGACCGCCGAGGTCATCGAACTGCTGAAGGCCCCGCCGGCCGGCGAGGAAAGCTTCCTGGTCGACCTGATCGAAAACCGGGTGCCGGCCGGCGTCGACGACGCCGCCAAGGTCAAGGCGTCCTATCTCGCCGCCGTCGCCTTCGGCAAGGAAGCCTGCCCGCTGATCGACCGCGCGCGCGCCACCGAGCTGCTCGGCACCATGCTCGGCGGCTACAACATCCATCCGCTGATCGAACTGCTGGACGACGCCGAGGTCGGCGCCATCGCCGCCAATGCGCTCAAGCACACCCTGCTGATGTTCGACGCCTTCCACGACGTGGAAGAGAAGGCCAAGGCCGGCAACGCCAACGCCAAGGCCGTGCTGCAGAGCTGGGCCGACGCCGAATGGTTCACCAGCCGGCCGGAAGTGCCGTCCTCGCTGACCATCACCGTGTTCAAGGTGCCCGGCGAAACCAACACCGACGACCTGTCGCCCGCGCCCGACGCGACCACGCGCCCGGACATCCCGATGCACGCGCTGGCGATGCTCAAGAACAAGCGCGAGGCCGCGCCGTTCGTGCCGGAGGAAGACGGCAAGCGCGGCCCGATCCAGCAGATCCTCGACCTCAAGGCCAAGGGCCACCTGGTCGCCTACGTCGGCGACGTGGTCGGCACCGGTTCCAGCCGCAAGTCGGCGACCAACTCGGTGCTGTGGTGGACCGGCGAGGACATCCCGTTCATCCCGAACAAGCGCTTCGGCGGCGTCTGCCTGGGCTCGAAGATCGCCCCGATCTTCTACAACACGATGGAAGACGCCGGCGCGCTGCCGCTGGAGATCGACGTCGCCGACATGCACATGGGCGACGTGGTCGAACTGAAGATCGATCACGCCAGCGGCAAGGTCACCGCGTTCAAGGACGGCCGCCAGATCGCCGAGAGCGTGCTGAAGTCCGACGTGCTGCTGGACGAAGTGCGCGCCGGCGGCCGCATCCCGCTGATCATCGGCCGCGGCCTGACCGGGAAGGCGCGCGAGGCGCTGGGCCTGGCGCCGTCGACCCTGTTCCGGCTGCCGCAGCAGCCCGCCGACAGCGGCAAGGGCTTCTCGCTGGCGCAGAAGATGGTCGGCCGCGCCTGCGGCCTGCCGGAAGGCCAGGGCATCCGTCCGGGCGCCTACTGCGAACCGAAGATGACCTCGGTCGGCTCGCAGGACACCACCGGCCCGATGACCCGCGACGAGCTGAAGGACCTGGCCTGCCTCGGCTTCTCCGCCGACTTGGTGATGCAGTCGTTCTGCCACACCGCGGCCTACCCGAAGCCGGTCGACGTGAAGACCCACCACACGCTGCCGGAATTCATCTCGACCCGCGGCGGCATCTCGCTGCGCCCGGGCGACGGCGTGATCCACTCCTGGCTCAACCGCATGCTGCTGCCCGATACCGTCGGCACCGGCGGCGACTCGCATACCCGCTTCCCGGTCGGCATCAGCTTCCCGGCCGGCTCCGGCCTCGTCGCCTTCGCCGCCGCCACCGGCGTGATGCCGCTGGACATGCCCGAATCGGTGCTGGTCCGCTTCAAGGGCGAGATGCAGCCGGGCGTGACCCTGCGCGACCTGGTCAACGCGATCCCGCTGTACGCGATCAAGCAGGGCCTGCTGACCGTCGCCAAGCAGGGCAAGAAGAACATCTTCTCCGGCCGCATCCTCGAGATCGAAGGCCTGCCGGACCTCAAGGTGGAACAGGCGTTCGAGCTGTCCGACGCCTCGGCGGAGCGCTCCGCCGCCGGCTGCACGGTGCGCCTGGACAAGGCGCCGATCATCGAATATCTCACCAGCAACATCACCCTGCTGAAGTGGATGATCGCCGAGGGCTACCAGGACGCGCGTTCGCTGGCCCGTCGCATCGCCAAGATGGAGGCGTGGCTCGCCGACCCGCAACTGCTCGAGCCCGATGCCGACGCCGAATACGCCGCGGTGATCGAGATCGACCTGGCCGACGTCCACGAGCCGATCGTGGCCTGCCCGAACGACCCGGACGACGTGAAGACCCTGTCGGAAGTCTCCGGCGCGGTGATCGACGAAGTGTTCATCGGCTCGTGCATGACCAACATCGGCCACTTCCGCGCCGCGGCGAAGCTGCTGGAAGGCAAGCGCGACATCCCGACCCGCCTGTGGGTCGCGCCGCCGACCAAGATGGACGCGTCCGAGCTGACCAAGGAAGGCCACTACGGCACTTTCGGCACGGCGGGCGCGCGCATGGAAATGCCGGGCTGCTCCCTGTGCATGGGCAACCAGGCGCAGGTGCGCGAGGGCGCGACCGTGTTCTCGACCTCGACCCGCAACTTCCCGAACCGCCTCGGCAAGAACTCGAACGTCTACCTCGGTTCCGCCGAGCTGGCGGCGATCTGTTCGCGCCTCGGCCGCATCCCGACCAAGGCCGAGTACATGGCCGACATCGGCGTGATCAACGAGAAGGGCGCGGAGATCTATCGCTACATGAACTTCGACCGGATCGCCGACTACAAGCAGGTCGCGGACGGCGTCGCCGCCTGATCGAGGCATGCGATGCAACGGAAACGCCCGGCAATGCCGGGCGTTTCCGTTCGGACGGCGCGCTGCTAGCATTCGCGCATGTCCGGGCACGACTCTCCCACAGGGTACTCGCAGAAATCCGCAGACGGCATCGCGGAGACCACGTGTCCGCATTGCGGCTCGTCGCAGGTCTTCCAGCATCCGGAAACGGGCGAGTGGACCTGCCTGTACTGCCGGGCGCACTGGGCAGCCACCCGGACCGCCGTCGTTTCGGTTGGCGACGAAAACGCGCCGCGCGGCGCGGACATCGCGGCCGGCCGGGTGTTCGTCTGCCCCAATTGCGGCGGCACCCAGCTCAAGCAGGACGGCTACACCGGCAAGTGGCGGTGCCTGGACTGCCGCAACGAGTTTCTCGATGTCGATGCGCGGATGGTCGTCGTTGATGCCGCCGCCGCCATCCGCAAGAACGACCTGGTCGTGGACACCGCGAACCTGCTGAGCGATGCGCAAGAGGCCGATTTGCTGGCGTATCTGCGCTCGATCGAATCGCAGTTGGTGGTTGCGGTGGAAACCGTCAACACGATCACCGAGAACGTCGAATACTACGCGCGCCGACGCGCACAGGAACTCGGCGTCGGCCGCGACGACATCGACAATGGCGTGTACATCGTGGTGGTGCTGAACCCGCGGCGCATCCAGATCGTCACCGGCAACGGCGTCGCGCCGAAGATCGATGCGACGCAGCTCAACCGCATTTCCAGCCAGGTCATCGCGCCGAGACTCAAGGCGGGCGACCATGTGGGCGGGTTCAAGAGCGGTGTCGCGGAGATGCTGCGGTTGTACACGTCTCCGGCCAGCCGCGCCGAAGGGTCCGCAGCGAAGCCGAACGGCGGAGGAATGAATGGGCGCGGCTGCCTGGCCGTGGTGCTTGCGGCCATCACGGCAATCATCGGAAGCTGCTTCGGCCTGGCCCATTGGCAGGCCCAGCAGCCGTACCACCGCTACACGCGGATAAGCGCGGAAGGCGCGGCCTGCTTCGACCACTACTACGTGTACGACAAGCAGGCGAAAGCCCATCGCCTGGCATCGAAGACTGCAGTGCCCGTCGGCAATTGCCTGAGCGAGAAAACAACCTCCAGCTCATGCACGCAAAAAGTTTACACCACCTACGAATCGATCGATTGGCGCGATGTCGAAGTGAGCAGCCGGACCGTGAACGGCGATTTCTGCAGCAGTTCCAGTGGAACTTCCGGCAGCAGCAGCGACAGCAGCAGTTCCTATGATGGAGGCGACTTCGATTCGGGGTCCAGCGGCGGTTCCGATTGGTAGGGTTACGCCAGACCCGCGTCGATCACGGCCGCCATCGCCCGGCGCCGGAACACGAAGTCCCAGTAGCTGCCGCCCATCTGCCGCCAGAGCACGGCCGAACGCAGGGCGGCGAGCAGCAGCGCTCGGATCTCGGCGACGACGTCCGGCTGCTGCAGGTAGTGCGGGTTGCCGTGGACGATGACCTTGGGCTGCAGGTGGCTGATGGTGTCGGCGTAGAGCCGGCCGAGGCGGCCGATGACGTCCGGATGCAGGCTGCCCTGGCGTTCGGCCGTCGCCTGCAGGTCGCGCAGGGCGTCGCCGATGCGGCGGGCCATCGCGGGGTCGGCGACGAAGCCGCGTTCGATCCGCAGGACCGACAGGCCGAGCCGCGACAGGGACTCGTCGCCCCCGCGGTCGGTGAGTTGCGCGTGCAGGAGCTTCAGCCCGTTGCGCAGCGCGTGCGCGCCGCCGTAGACCGCATCGGCGGTGTCCGCGTCGATCCGGAACACGCTGTCGAGCATGGCGCGCTCGCCGTCGGCGTCGGCATGGCCGGTGTCGGCGATCTGGCGCACGAGTTTGAGGGACTGGAGCAGGCCGGCGAGGGCCAGCGTGCGGGAACGGAGATCCGGTGTCGTCATCCCCACAGGATAGCCGGGAAGCGCCCTGCGGTCAGTCGCGGGCGGACGCCGCATCCTCCAGCGGCGCGTCGGTGGCGGCGATCACCGCGCCGCCGAGGCAGACCTCGCCGTCGTAGAGCACCAGCGACTGCCCGGGGGTGACCGCGCGCTGCGGGTCGGCGAAGCCCACCGCCAGCGTGCCGTCGTCGCGGACCTCGACCGTGCAGGCTTCGTCGCGCTGGCGGTAGCGCGTCTGTGCGGTGCAGGCGAACGCCCGCGCCGGCGGCGCGCCGGCGATCCAGTGCGCGGGCTCGGTCCACAGCCGGTGCGAGAACAGGTACGGCGAATCGCTGCCCTGGTCGACGATGAGGGTGTTGTCCGCCACCCGCTTGCCGACCACGAACCACGGCGCGGCGGCGAAGCCCTTCACGCCGCCGATGTGCAGGCCCTCGCGCTGGCCGAGCGTGAAATAGAACACGCCGGGGTGTTCGCCGATGCGGCGGCCGTCCGGCGTGACCATCGGCCCGGGCCTGGCCGGCAGATACTGCGACAGGAAGCTGCGGAAGTCGCGCTCGCCGATGAAGCAGATGCCGGTCGAGTCCTTCTTCGCGGCGGTCGGCAGCCCGGCCTCGGCGGCCATGCGGCGCACCTTGGTCTTGATCAGCCCGCCCAGCGGGAAGCGGGTCGCCGCCAGTTGCGACTGCCCGAGCTGGTGCAGGAAGTAGCTCTGGTCCTTGCTCCGGTCCACGGCGCGCAGCAGCCGCCAGGCGCCGTCGCGCGCGTCGACCCGCGCGTAGTGCCCGGTGGCGATCGCGTCGGCGCCCAGTTCGCGGGCGGCGTCGAGGAAATGCTTGAACTTGATCTCGCGGTTGCACAGCACGTCCGGGTTGGGCGTGCGCCCGGCGGCGTATTCGGCCAGGAAATGCTCGAACACGCCGGCCCAGTATTCCTTCGAGAAATCGCGGAAGTGGATCGGCAGGCCGAGCCGGCCGCAGACCGCGACCGCGTCGCGGCGGTCGTCCTCGGCGCGGCAGTCGCCGCTGCCGTCGTCGGCCCAGTTGGTCATGAACAGACCGGCGACGGCGGGTCCGCCGGCCAGCGCCGCGTCGCGCAGGACCAGCGCGGCGACCGAGGAATCGACGCCGCCGGACATGCCGACGATGATCCGAGGGGCGGCCATGCGCCCGCTCAGGCGGGGTGTCGCAGCAGCGACAGCGGGAAACGGTGGCCGGCGAGGTGGTCGGCGACCACCTGCCAGACCAGCGGGCTGCGATGCCGGTCGCGGGCGTCGAGCAACTCCTCCGGCGTCATCCACAGCGCGCGGACGATGCCGTCGTCGAGCGGACGGGCCGGGTCGTGACGGTCGGGTTCGGCGGCGAAGCCGAAGCGGAGGTAGTGGCGGCCGGTCTCCGGCGCCTTCCACTGGTAGGCGCCGAGGAAGCCGGTCAGGCGCACGTCCCAGCCGGTTTCCTCGCGGGTCTCGCGCAGGGCCGCGTCCTGCAGGCTTTCGTCGGGTTCGAGATGGCCGGCCGGCTGGTTGAGCACCAGGCGGCCGTTCACCCGCTCCTCGACGCACAGCAGGCGACCGTCGGCCACCACCACGGTGGCCACGGTCACGTCCGGCTGCCAGAAACGGCCTTCGCGATAGGTCATCGGCCTTCGATCGACCTCAGAGGTCGTCGCGGTCGCCGCTGAACTTGATCTCCATGTCGTCCGCGGTCTCGGCGGCGATGTCCATCGCGGCCTCGAGCTGGGCGGCGTTGATCGAGTCGGGCAGCTTGATCACGAAATACAGCACGTCGCCGCCGATCTCCCAGCTCCCCAGCTTGTTCTTGCGGCTCTCGGCGAGCAGTTCCAGCGCCTTGGCGCCGTTGATGCCGTCCTTCTCGACCCGCGCCGCCGGCGCGAAGACCTCGCGGATGCTGTAGCCGCCGACGCTCTCGGTGCTGCCGCTGACGAAGACGAGCTGGGTCCGGCCTTCCTTGCTGTAGTTGTAGGTGACCTTGAAGTCGCCGTCGTCGTCGACCGAATACTTGATGCCCTGGGCATCGAGCCGGGACTTCACCGAGGCGTCCTCGGCGTGGGCGGCGGGCGCCAGCGCGAGGGCGGCGGCGAACAGCGTGGAGGCGATGACCGAGGTACGAACCAGCGACATGAACGATTCCCCTTTGAGAGGACGGCCGGGACGGCCGTCTGCGGTCGGCATTGTGTCCCGACGGCTGGACCGTCGTCCACGGTCCGGCGGTCTTCCGCCCCCCCGCAGATGCGGGGGTGGCGCCTCGCGCGCGTCCGTCGGCACGGGCCGCGACGGCCGGATCGACCGGCGGTCGCGCGTCGGCGGATCGCTTGCCGGTGGATCGCACGATCGCGGACCGCCGTCGGGCGACATGCCCGCATCGCCCGCGCCGGACGCGGCGTCGCCGTCGATCGATGCGATGGCGCGGCGCCGGTCGCGGGGTGCCCAGCCCGGGGCGGGGTCGGTCCCGGCGCGTCGCGATCCTCCGACGTGCCGCGATGCCCGTCGTCGAGTCGTACCGTGCGCCGTATAATTCGCACATGGCCGGTCATCCAGAACACGAATCCGATCACGGACATGGCGTCGCCGTCGAGGTCAGCAAGCCCGAACTGGCGCGACCGCCGCTGTACGCGGTCCTGCTGTTGAACGACGACTACACCCCGATGGACTTCGTGGTGGAAGTGCTGACGCGTTTCTTCTCCATGCCGCTGGAGAAGGCGACCCAGGTCATGCTCCACGTCCACACCCGCGGCCGCGGCGTCTGCGGGGTGTTCACCCGCGAGATCGCCGAGTCCAAGGTCGCCCAGGTGAACGAATTCGCACGGATGAACCAGCATCCGCTGCTGTGCACCATGGAAAAGGCCTGACCCAGGCCCCAACTCCGGCCGACGCGGTACCGATCGATCGCGCCTTCTGGCGCGGAACTTGCGTTCTTGCATCCGGGCACACGACGGCTCATTGTCGTGACGCATGGACGGGAACGCCGCGATTGCGACGTTCCGGCACGACGCAGTGTTCCGGATCCCCGGTATTTCGCGTCAGGGTGGGGCGACCCATTCTGATCCCCGTGTCCAGATTCGACCTGCCGCTGCCGCGGGACGTCGATTCCGGACTCGAACGGCAGAACTTCTCGGAGGGCGGCAGCGACCATGTTCAGCAAAGATCTCGAATTCGCCATCGGCCAGTGCTACAAGCACGCCCGTGAGGCGCGGCACGAATACATGACCGTCGAGCACCTGTTGCTGGCGCTCATCGACAATCCTTCCGCCGAGGGCGTGCTCAAGGCCTGCGGCGTGGATTTCCAGCGCTTGCGCGCCGATCTGGAGCACGCGATCTCGACGTCCGTCTCGACCCTGCCCGAGGGCGACGCGCGCGACACCCAGGCCACCCTGGGGTTCCAGCGCGTGCTGCAGCGGGCGGTCTACCACGTTCAGTCCTCGGGCAAGACCGAGGTCGCCGGCGCCAACGTCCTGGTCGCGATCTTCGGCGAAAAGGATTCCTACGCCGTCTACTACCTCAACCAGCAGGGCGTGACCCGGCTGGACGTCGTCAATTTCCTGTCCCACGGCATCACCAAGGCCGGCGACCTGCCGTCGCAGCCGGCGCCCGAGTCCGGCGAACAGGGCGGCGAGGCGGGCGAGGGCGGCGAAGGCCGCAACGATCCGCTGGGCGAATTCGCGACCAACCTCAACCAGATGGCCCGCGAAGGCCGGATCGACCCGCTGGTCGGCCGCGCCGAGGAAATCGAGCGCACCATCCAGGTCCTGTGCCGCCGGCGCAAGAACAACCCGCTCTACGTCGGCGAGGCCGGCGTCGGCAAGACCGCGCTGGCCGAAGGCCTGGCGCGTCGCATCGTCGACGGCGAAGTGCCGGACGTGCTCGCCGACGCGGTCATCTACTCGCTCGACCTCGGCGCGCTGGTCGCCGGCACCAAGTACCGCGGCGACTTCGAGAAGCGCCTGAAGTCGGTGCTGGCCGCGCTGAAGAAGATCCCGCACGCGGTCCTGTTCGTCGACGAGATCCACACCATCATCGGCGCGGGCTCGGCCAGCGGCGGCACCATGGACGCCAGCAACCTGATCAAGCCGGCGCTGGCGTCGGGCGACCTGCGCTGCATCGGTTCGACGACATTCCAGGAATACCGCGGCATCTTCGAGAAGGACCGGGCGCTGGCCCGCCGCTTCCAGAAGATCGACGTGGTCGAGCCGACCATCGGCGAGGCGGTCGAGATCCTGCGCGGCCTGCGGCCCCGCTACGAGGCCCACCACAACGTCACCTACGCCGACGACGCGATCCAGGCGGCGGTCGACCTGTCGGTCAAGCACCTCAACGACCGCCTGCTGCCGGACAAGGCCATCGACGTGATCGACGAGGCCGGCGCGCGCCAGCAACTGCTGGCGCCGGAGTCGCGCAAGCAGCGGATCGACGTCGAGGAGGTCGAGCTGATCATCGCCAAGATGGCGCGGATCCCGCCCAAGCAGGTCAGCGCGTCCGACAAGGACGTGCTGCAGCACCTCGAGCGCAACCTGAAGATGGTGATCTTCGGCCAGGATCCGGCGATCGACACCCTGACCGCGGCGATCAAGCTCGCGCGTTCGGGACTGGCGAACCCGGACAAGCCGATCGGCAGCTTCCTGTTCGCCGGCCCGACCGGCGTCGGCAAGACCGAGGTCACCCGCCAGCTCGCGCTGCAGCTCGGGATCGAACTGGTCCGCTTCGACATGAGCGAATACATGGAGCCGCATTCGGTGAGCCGCCTGATCGGCGCGCCCCCCGGCTATGTCGGCTTCGACCAGGGCGGCCTGCTGACCGAGAAGATCGTCAAGACGCCGCACTGCGTGCTGCTGCTGGACGAGGTCGAGAAGGCCCACCCGGACATCTTCAACATCCTCCTGCAGGTGATGGACCGCGGGATCCTGACCGACACCAACGGCCGCGAGGCGAATTTCCGCAACGTGGTCCTGGTGATGACCACCAACGCCGGCGCGGTGCAGGCGGCGCGGCGGTCGATCGGTTTCACCAAGCAGGACCACAGCACCGACGCGATGGAGATCATCCGCCGCAGCTTCAGCCCGGAATTCCGCAACCGCCTCGATGCGGTGGTGCAGTTCCAGGCGCTGGGCTTCGACCACATCCTCCGGGTCGTGGACAAGTTCCTGATCGAGCTGGAAACCCTGCTGCACGAGAAGGACGTGTCGCTGTCGGCCACCCCGGCGGCCCGCGACTGGCTGGCCGAGCACGGCTTCGACCCGCTGATGGGCGCGCGGCCGATGGCCCGGGTCATCCAGGACCGGATCAAGCGGCCGCTGGCGGACGAACTGCTGTTCGGCAAGCTGGTGAACGGCGGCCGGGTGTCGATCGACGTGCGCGACGACGAACTGGTGGTCGAGGCCCAGGCCGAGCCGGAGAAGCTGTTGCCGGCGACGGTCGAGTGAGGGCCGCCACCGCGCGGGTGGCTTGGTCCTGAAACGACAAAGGCGGCCATCGGCCGCCTTTGTTTTCAATTGGTTGCAAGCATCACTTCATGCGATACGTGATGCGACCCTTGGTCAGGTCGTAGGGGGTCATTTCGACCTTGACCTTGTCGCCGGTGAGGATGCGGATGTAGTTCTTGCGCATCCGGCCCGAGATGTGGGCAATGATTTCGTGCCCGTTCTCGAGCTTCACTCGGAACATGGTGTTCGGGAGCGTTTCGGAAACGGTCCCTTCGAATTCGATGACGTCGTCTTTCGCCATGCGCCCTGCATCGTGGTGAGGCCGGGCGAATGGCCCGACGAAGCCGCGTATTCTGCCACGAACGGGCGGTTCGCGCAAAACGCCGGAGACTCAGGCGAACTCGGACGCCGGCATCGCGCCGAAAGCGCCGGTCCATGCGCCGATCCGTCCCGGCGCCGCGGTCAGCGTGGCGATCGCCGCCAGGAAGCGATCCCGCGGCCAGGCTTCGGCCCCGAGCCGCGCCAGATGCGGATGCTCGACCTGCGCGTCGATCAGCGGCCAGCCCCAGGCGGCGAGGCGGTGGGCGAGGGCGGCCAGCGCGGCCTTCGAGCCTCCGGACGCCAGGCTGACCATGCTCTCGCCGAAGAACATCCTGCCGATGGCGACGCCGTAGATCGCGCCGACCAGTCGTCCGTCGGGGTCGAAGACCTCGACGCTGTGGGCGTGCCCGAGCCGGTGCAGTTCACGGTACGCCGCCTGCATGCCGGCGGTGATCCAGGTCCCGTCCTGGCCGCGTCGGGGCGTGCCGGCGCAGGCGCGGACGACCTCGGCGAACGCGGTGTCGGCGCGCGCGGTCCAGCCCGAACCGCGCAGCGTGCGCCGGTCGCGCCGCGACAGGTGCAGGCCGTCGGTGCGGAACACCGCGCGCGGGGCGGGCGACCACCACAGGATCGGTTCGCCCTCGGAGAACCAGGGGAAGATGCCCTCCCGGTAGGCGTTGAGCAGTCGCAGCGGATGCAGGTCGCCGCCGGCGGCGAGCAAACCGTTCGGATCCTCCAGCGCGCTCGCCGGCGGCGGGAACGGCGCGGCCGGGTCGGCCGGGAGCCAGGCCAGGCGCAGGCTCACGGCGTCGTGGCCGTTGGCGGGGCCGGTGTCGGTGCCGGCCTGCGGAACGGCGAATGGGTCGCCAGTTCCGCCGCCCAGCGCCGGGTCGCCTCGGCCTCCTCGTCGCACCAGCGGGCGAGGGCGTCGGCGAAGCCGGCCTCGGCGATCCAGTGCCGGCTGCGCACGACTCTCGGCAGGAAACCGCGGTCGATCTTGTGCTCGCCCTGCGCGCCGGGCTCGAACCGGGTCAGTCCCTCGCGCAGGCAGTAGTCGATGCCCTGGTAGTAGCAGGTCTCGAAATGCAGGCCGGGCAGCGCGCGCGCGGCGCCCCAGTAGCGGCCGTACAGGGTGTCGCCGCCGCGCAGGCAGAACGCGCCCGCGATCGGCGCGCCGTCGAGTTCCGCGAGGATCAGCACCAGCCCGCGCGGCAGCGCCTGGGCGAGGTGGCGGAAGAACGGCAGGGTCAGCGCCGGCGCGTTGCCGTAGTCGTCGAAGGTCCGCCGGTAGAACCCGTGCATGGCCGCCAGGTCGGCCTCGCTCGCCTCGTCGCCGTGGACGATGCGGAAGCGCACGCCGGCGCGCGCGACCTTCGCCCGCTCCTGGCGGATGTTCTTGCGGTGCTTGTGGTCCATCGCGGCGAGGAAGCGGTCGAAGTCCGTCCAGCCGGCGTCGTTGCGCCAGTGGTACTGCAGGTCGATCCGCGACAGCCAGCCGTCGCCCGGCGCGTCCGCGGCGAACGCGGCCTCGTCGGCGTCGGCATGGAAGTTCACGTGCGCGGACGAGCATCCCGCCGCGCGCGCGAGCGCGGGCATCGCGCGCACCAGCGCCGCGAGCGCGTCCGCATCGCGCGCGAGCAGCCGCGGCCCGGTCACCGGGGAGTAGGGCACGGCGCACAGCCACTTCGGGTAGTAGTCCTGCCCATAGTGCGCATAGGCCCGCGCCCAGGCGTGGTCGAACACGAACTCGCCGTGCGAATTGGTCTTCACGTAGCCCGGCGCCGCGGCCACCAGCGCCTCGCCGTCCCACAGAGTCAGGTGCAGCGGCGTCCAGCCCCAGTCCTCGCGCAGGCAGCCGTGGCTTTCCAGCCCTGCGAGGAAGGCGTGCGAGACGAACGGATTGCGGCCGTCGTGGAGGGCGTCCCAGTGCGCGGCGGGGATCGCATCGAGACCGGGAACGGCGCGGAGGGTCATGCGGCGTCGTTGCGCAGGTACACGCCCGGATCGTGCCGCTGCATGTGCCGTTCCGGCTGCGACAGCGGCTCGAAGCCGAGCTTCGCGTACAGCGGCTGCATGTCGCGGGTGACCAGGTGCCAGCGGCGCAGGCCCTGCAGGCGGGGGTCGGCCATCAGCGCCTCGACGATCGCGCGACCGTGGCCGCGGCCGCGCTGATCGGCGACCACGAACACGTCGGCGAGGTAGGCGAAGGTCGCCTCGTCGGTCACCGCCCGGGCGAAGGCCACCTGGCGGCCATCGACGAAGCCGCTGCAGCACAGCGAATGCCGCAGGGCGCGCGCCAGCGTCTCCGCCGGGATCCCGCGGGCCCAGTAGGACTCGCGGGACAGGTAGTCGTGGACCAGCGCGAAATCGATGTCGTCGAACGCCGTGCTGGTCCGCAACATGGCACCGGGGATCCGTGGGAAGGGGCGGCGACAAGGATGCCGGAGAACCCGCCGTCGCGCACCGGTCCGCCGCGGACGAATGCCGCCCGGCGCAGACTGCCCGGCGACCGCGCGGACGGCCGGGCGTGCCCTCCGCGGGCGGGCTTCACTCGCCCTTGTCGAGGAACCGCTCCGCGTCCAGCGCGGCCATGCAGCCGAAACCGGCGGAGGTGATCGCCTGGCGGTAGACCTGGTCGGCGACGTCGCCGGCGGCGAACACGCCCGCGATCGAAGTCTGCGTCGCGTTGCCGTCGAGTCCGGTCTGGATGGTGAGGTAGCCGTTCTTCATCGCCAACTGGCCCTCGAACAGCGTGGTGTTCGGGGTGTGGCCGATGGCCACGAACAGGCCGTGGATGGCGATGTCGCGGGTGGCGCCGTCCAGCATCGACTTCAGGCGCACGCCGGTGACGCCCTTGTCGTCGCCCAGCACCTCGTCGACGGTGTGGTGCCACACGGTCTCGATCTTGCCGGCCTGGACCTTGGCGAACAGCTTGTCCTGCATGATCTTCTCGGCGCGCAGGGTGTCGCGGCGGTGGACGAGATAGACCTTGCGGGCGATGTTCGACAGGTACAGCGCTTCCTCGACCGCGGTGTTGCCGCCGCCGATCACCGCCACGTCCTGGTCCTTGTAGAAGAAGCCGTCGCAGGTGGCGCAGGCGGACACGCCGCGGCCCTTGAACGCTTCCTCGGACGGCAGGCCGAGGTATTTGGCGGTGGCGCCGGTGGCGACGATCAGCGCGTCGCAGGTGTACTCGCCGCTGTCGCCCTTGAGCCGGAACGGCCGCTGCGACAGGTCGGCGGTGTGGATCTGGTCGAACACCACTTCGGTGTCGAAGCGTTCGGCGTGCGCCTGCATCCGCGCCATCAGGTCCGGGCCCATCAGGCCGTGGGCGTCGCCGGGCCAGTTGTCGACCTCGGTGGTGGTCATCAACTGGCCGCCCATCTGCAGGCCGGTGATGACCACGGGCTTGAGGTTGGCGCGGGCCGCGTACACGGCGGCGGTCCAGCCGGCGGGGCCGGAACCGAGGATGATCAGCTTGGAATGCTTGGGGGTGCTCATGCGACCTTCGGAGGAGGGGGCGGCCGCAGGGAAGCGCCGCAGGCGCATAGCTTGGGGACTGGCGCCGGCTGAATCAAGCAAACCCGGGCCGCCGGGACGGTGTGTCCCGGGCGGGAACGGCCGGGCGAATTTTTTTGCATGCCGCGCAACGCACGCCGTTCCCGCTGCCTCTGTATGGGCGAGTGAACCCTGCGCAGCCCGCGTCCGGTCCGCTCATCGCCCGACCACACCGTTCCCGACAGGAGTTCCCTCGATGAAAACCGATGCGCTTTCGATCCTTTCCGGCGTGTCCCTCGCGCTGCTCGCCGCCGGCCTCGCTTCGGGCGCCGGCCCGGCCGCTGCCGCGTCCAAATCCGGCAAGGTGGCGATGGTCCACTGTTCCGGCGTCAACGCCTGCAAGGGCCAGAACGATTGCAGGACCGCCGCGAACGCCTGCGCCGGCCACGGCAGTTGCAAGGGGCAGGGCTTCGTCGCTGCGCCCGCGGCCGCCTGCACCGGCATGGGCGGCAAGGTCGACGCCGGCTCGACGTTCAAGGTCGACGCCGCGAAGGTCGCGATGGTGCATTGCGTCGGCGTGAACGCCTGCAAGGGCCACAACGACTGCAAGACCGCCGACAACGCCTGCAAGGGCCATGGCAGTTGCAAGGGCAGGGGCTTCGTCGCGCTGCCGGCGTCGACCTGCGCCAAGGTCGGCGGCCAGGCCGGCTGACCGTGGAACGCCACGCCGTCCGCGGTACGGCGCCTCCCGACGCGATCGCGTCGGGAGGACGCCCGTTCGCCGGTTTCGGGCTGGGACTGCGGACCGAGCACTTCGACGCGATCCTCGATACGCGTCCGCCCGTCGACTGGTTCGAGGTCGTCTCCGAGAACTTCATGGTCGATGGCGGCAAGCCGCTGCATTACCTCGATCGCATCCGCGAGCACTATCCGATGGCGATGCACGGCGTGTCGCTGTCGATCGGCAGCATCGATCCGCTCGACATGACGTACCTGCAGGCGCTGAAGGCATTGGCGCGCCGGATCGAACCGCTCTGGGTGTCCGACCACCTGTGCTGGACCGGCGTCGACGGCGTGAACAGCCACGACCTGCTGCCCTTGCCGTACACGGAGGAAACGATCGCGCACGTCAGCGCGCGCGTGCAGCGCGTGCAGGACGTGCTGGGGCGCGAGCTGCTGCTGGAAAACCTCAGCTCCTACGTCGAATACTCGGGTTCGGCGATGCCGGAATGGGAATTCGTCGCCGAGATCGCCCGGCGCAGCGGCTGCCGGCTGCTGCTCGACGTCAACAACGTCCACGTCAGCGCGCGCAACCACGGCTTCGACCCGCGCGCCTACCTGCATGGCATCCCCGCCGATCGCGTCTGGCAGATCCACCTGGCCGGGCACAGCGATTACGGCGACTGCGTGATCGACACCCACGACCAGGATGTGCCGACCGAGGTCTGGGCCTTGTACGAAGACGCGATCGCGGCGTTCGGCCCGGTCAGCTCGATGATCGAACGCGACGACCACATCCCCCCGCTGCAGGAACTGCTGGTCGAGGTCGAGCGCATGCGCGCGACCGCGCAGCGCGCACTTGCGCGCCGGGAGGCGGCATGAGCGCGGGGCTGGCCGCGCTGCAGCGTGCGTTCCTCGCCGAGCTGCGAGCAGAAGCGTCGCACGGCGCCGGACCGGGCGGGATCGAGGCGGCGCTGCGCGACGGTGGCGTCCCGCGCACCCGCGGGCTCGGCATTTACCGCCACGCCTATGCGGCCCGCCTGCGCGAGGCGCTGGAGAGCGACCACGCAGTGCTGGGGACCTACCTGGGCGACGACGCCTGGGCGCTGCTCTGTGCGGGCTACCTCGCCGCGCACCCGTCGCGGGTCCGCTCGCTGCGCAGGTTCGGCGATGCCTTGCCGGCCCACCTCGCGCAGGCCGCGCCGTTCTGCGCGATGCCGCAGGTGGCCGAGATCGCGATGCTGGAGCGCCTGCTGCTGGACTGCTTCGATGCGGCCGACGCGCCCGTCGCGGACTGGCCGTCGCTGATGGCGCGGCCGGCGGCGGACTGGCCGATGCTGCGGCCGACGTTCCATCCGAGCCTGCGCCACGTCGCCTGCGAGTGGAACGCGGTGGAGATCTGGTCGGCGCTCAAGGCCGGCGACACGCCGCCCGACGCGGTGCGCGTCGCGTCCGACTGGCTGCTGTACCGGGACGTGGACCGGGTGACGCGCTTCCGCTCGATGGCGCCGGATGAGGTGCTGCTGCTGGGGCACTTCCGCGACGGCGGCGAATTCGCCGGGGGCTGCCATGCGCTGCTGACCCTGTACACGCCCGAGGCCGTGCCGTCGGAGGCGCTGCGCCTGCTGCGGCAGTGGTGCGACGATGGCGTGGTCGCCGGCTGGGACAGCGCCTACCAGTCCTGATGGTCGGGCAGCAGCCCGCGCAGTTCGGCGTCGGTGAGGTTGCGCCACTTCCCGGGCTTGAGGTGGCCGAGCCTGAGGCTGCCGATCCGCACCCGCACGAGCTGCTTCACGCGATAGCCGAAGTGCGCGGCCATCAGCCGGATCTGCCGGTTGAGGCCCTGGGTGAGCACGATCCGGAAGCCGAACGGCCCCAGCTTGCCGGTCTTGCAGGGCAGGGTCGTCTGGCCGTGGATCGGCACCCCGCGGCTCATGCCGCGCAGGAATTCGTCGGTGACCCGGTGGTTCACCGCGACCAGGTATTCCTTCTCCAGCTTGTTCTCGGCGCGCAGGATCGCGTTGACGATGTCGCCGTTGCTGGTCAGCAGGATCATGCCCTCGGAGTCCTTGTCGAGGCGGCCGATCGGGAAGATCCGCTGCTCGTGGCCGACGAAGTCGACGATGTTGCCCTTGACGTGCTCCTCGGTGGTGCAGGTCACGCCGACCGGCTTGTTGAGGACGATGTAGACGTGCCGGCGCTGGCCCTTGGCGGCGGTGCGGGCGCGCAGCGCCTCGCCGTCGATCCGGACCTCGTCGCCCTCGCCGAGCTCGGCCCCGATGCGCGCGCGGACGCCGTTCACCGTGACCCGGCCTTCGCCGATCAGGCGGTCGGCCTCGCGGCGGGAACAGAATCCGGTGTCGCTGATGTGCTTGTTGAGGCGCATGACGCTGGCTGGCGGAACGGGGCGACAGGATACGGCATCGTCTTCCGACGCCGGCCGGGGCCGGGCCCGCCACCGCGGCGAAGCCGATGCATTAACATCCCACGGGGCGCGAACAGGCATGCGGGTGCGCATCGCCGTTCGGCCCCGCCCCCGCATCAGAGCTGGCCGGACGCATGCAAAGCGCCGGCTTTTCCCTGTAAGATCAAATATCTGCAACGGATTCTTCAGGTACTGCCGACAGTGGCGCGTGAACTCCCGAATCGCAATGTCAAATCCAGGCGCCCGGCCACCGCCGAGGCGGCGAAGATGAGTCCCGCCCGCCAGCGCCTGGTCCGCGACATCGCGCTGATCATGATCGCGCCGTTCCTGCTGTACCTGCTGGTCTGCCTGTTCACCTTCTCGCCGCAGGACCCGGGCTGGTCGCATTCGGGCAGCGTGACCGCGCCGCTGGAGAACGCCGGCGGCCGGGTCGGGGCTTGGCTGGCGGACGTGCTGTTGTACCTGTGCGGTTACGTGGCTTTCGTGCTGCCGCTGATCCTCGGCGCGATCGCCTGGATCGCGCTGTTCGGGATGGATGCCGACGGGGACGGCGACGCCGACCTCGGCCCGGCGCTGCGACTGGTCGGCATCGTCGGCTTCGTGGTCGCGACCACCGGCCTGCTGACGCTGAAGATCGGCGCGGTCGAGGACTTCTCGGCGGGCGCCGGCGGCATCCTCGGCAAGCTGGTCGGCGACTCGCTGCTGCGCGGCTTCGGCATGGTCGGCGGCAACCTGTTCCTGATCGCGCTGCTGCTGATCTCGGTCACCCTCGCCACCGGCCTGTCGTGGCTGGCGGTGATGGACCGGATCGGCGCGCTGGCGATGAAGCTGCCGCCGCTGTTCCGCAAATCCACCCAGCAGGCCAGCGAGTGGCAGGCCGCGCGCGCGATGCGCGAGGAGCGCGAGGAGGTCCGCAAGGTCGAGACCGAGAAGCGCGCCAAGCGCGAGCCGGTGAAGATCGAGCCGCCGCCGGCGCCGGTGGTCGAGAAGAGCGAACGCGCCAAACGCGAACAGCAGATCCCGCTGTTCCACGTCGCCGACGCCAGCGGCCTGCCGCCGCTGTCGCTGCTGGACGACCCCAAGCCGCAGCCCAAGGGCTACGACGAGGAGACGCTGGAGACGCTGTCGCGGCAGATCGAGTTCAAGCTCAAGGACTTCCGGATCGACGCGCAGGTGGTCGGCGCCTATCCGGGGCCGGTGATCACCCGCTTCGAGATCGAGCCCGCGCCCGGCATCAAGGTCAGCTCGATCAGTTCGCTGGACAAGGACATCGCCCGCGGCCTCAGCGTGAAGTCGGTGCGCGTGGTCGACGTGATCCCCGGCAAGTCTGTGATCGGCCTGGAAACGCCGAACACCAAGCGCGAGATGATCTTCCTCAGCGAACTGCTGCGCTCGAAGGAATACGACAAGTCGACCAGTCCGCTCACCCTGGCGCTGGGCAAGGACATCGCCGGCCGCCCGACGGTGGCCGACCTCGCGCGCATGCCGCACCTGCTGGTCGCCGGCACCACCGGCTCGGGCAAGTCGGTGGCGGTCAACGCGATGGTGCTGTCGCTGCTGTACAAGGCCTCCGCGAAGGACCTGCGGATGCTGATGATCGACCCGAAGATGCTGGAACTGTCCGTGTACCAGGGCATCCCGCACCTGCTGGCGCCGGTCGTCACCGACATGAAGGAAGCGGCCAACGGCCTGCGCTGGTGCGTGGCCGAGATGGAGCGCCGCTACAAGCTGATGAGCGCGGTCGGCGTGCGCAACCTCGCCGGCTTCAACAAGAAGGTGAAGGACGCGCAGGACGCCGGCCAGCCGCTGCTCGACCCGCTGTTCCGGCCGAACCCCGAGCTGCAGGAAGCCCCGCCGGCGCTGGAGCCGATGCCCTTCATCGTCATCTTCATCGACGAATTCGCCGACATGATGATGATCGTCGGCAAGAAGGTCGAAGAACTCATCGCCCGCCTGGCGCAGAAGGCCCGCGCCGCCGGCATCCACCTGATCCTCGCCACCCAGCGCCCGTCGGTGGACGTCATCACCGGCCTGATCAAGGCCAACATCCCGACCCGCATCGCGTTCCAGGTCAGCTCCAAGATCGACTCGCGCACCATCCTCGACCAGAGCGGCGCCGAAACCCTGCTCGGCCACGGCGACATGCTCTACCTGCCGCCGGGCACGGCGATGCCCGAGCGCGTCCACGGCGCCTTCGTCAGCGACGAGGAAGTGCATCGCGTGGTCGAGCACCTCAAGCAGATCGGCGGCGGCCCGGACTACATCGAGGGCGTGCTGGAGGAAGTGCAGACGATGGGCGACGGCGTGGTCGTCGGCCCAACGGGGCTTCCCGAGAGCGGCGGCGGGGCCGGCGACGAGAGCGATCCGCTGTACGACGAAGCGGTCAAGATCGTCACCGAGAGCCGCCGCGCCTCGATTTCGGGGGTGCAGCGCCGGCTGAAGATCGGCTACAACCGCGCCGCGCGCCTGATCGAGGCGATGGAGCAGGCCGGCATCGTGTCGCCGCCGGAGCACAACGGCGACCGCACCGTGATCGCGCCGCCGCCGCCGCGCTGACCCGGGTCGGCCGGGTTCACGGCCCCGGGCAGAGGTCCTCGGGCTGCGGGGCGCTGCGATAGCGGCTCTTCACGCCCCAGGTCATGGTCACCGTGCCGCTGCAGGACACGAAGGCCTCGCCCACTTCGGTCGTGTAGGTCGCATCGGCGTAGTAGATCAGGGTGTACGAATAGGGCAGCGCGGCGGCCACGCCCGCGAGCGCCAGTCCCGCGACCAGCGCCGCGGACCCCAGGATGTGCTTCAGCGTCATGATCGTTCCTTCAATCGACGAACAGCCGGTGCGGCTGCCGGCCGAGTATAGCCAGCGGATGGCCGCGCCCCTTGCGATCTGCAGGCGGCGGCGGGCCGGTCATGCGAAGCGCCGCCGGCCCGGGGCGGCCAATCGCCGTTCAGGAAACGCCGTTCAGACTCGTTTCCGCCTCTTCACGGGACCGTCTCCACGATGAAATCACGCCTGTCCGTGCTGCTCCTGGCCGCTGTCTGCGGCTTCGCCCATGCCGGCGCCCGCGACAGCCTCGACGCCTTCACCCGCGACCTCAAGGGCCTGGAGGGCGACTTCAGCCAGCAGGTGTTCGACGCGCAGGGCCGCAAGAAGGAAACGTCCTCCGGCCACGTCGCGCTGTCGACCCCGAAGCTGTTCCGCTGGGAATACGTGAAGCCCTATCCGCAGCTCATTGTCGCAGACGGCGCCAAGGTCTGGATCTACGACCCCGACCTGAAGCAGGTGACCACCCGGTCGCAGGGCGCCGAGGAGCAGAACAGCCCGCTGGCGGCGCTGACCGACCCGAAGAAGCTCGACCAGACCTTCACCGTCTCCGAGGCCGGGCAGGCCGAGGGGCTCGCGTGGCTGGAACTGGCGCCCAAGCGCAAGGACGGCGCGGGCTTCTCGCGGGCGCGCCTGGGCTTCTCCGGCCAGGCGCTGGCGCGGATGCAGATCGTCGACGGCCTCGGCCAGCGCACCGAGATCGCGTTCACCGGCTGGCAGCGCAACCCGCGCTTCGCGGCCGGCACCTTCCGCTTCACGCCGCCCAAGGGCGTGGACGTCGTCGGCGGCGAATGAGCGCCTCGCGCGCCACGGCCCGAGATGTCCGCATCGCCTGGCTGCTCGCCGCGCTGGGGGTCGCGTTCGCGTGCGCCGCGCAGGCGCAGCCGCGGGTGGCGATCGATCCGCGCCAGGCCCAGGTCGCCCGCGAACGCGAGACCCTCGACGGCGTCGTCGCCGCGGCGCTGGTCGGCGCGCTGTCGGAGCAACTGGGCGGACGCGCGGTCAAGCTGCGCCTCGATCGCGTGGACGTGCAGGCCACCAGCCTGCGCGACCGCAGGGTGAGCGGGCAGGGCGCGCTGCAGATCGACAGCGCCGAGGAGTGGATCGGCTTCCGCTTCGTCACGCTCTACGACGCGGTGCTGGAAAGCGCCGGTTATCCCGATCTCAAGATCGGCACCGTCGGTCCCGAAGGGCGCATCGTGCCCAACGACGCGACCCTGGTCCGCGAACTGGAGGAAAGCATCGCCGGCAAGCTCGGCGAGGAATTCGGCGGCCAGCATGCGCGGCTGCAGCTCGACCGGATCGACACCCTCGAGGCCGGGCCGCGCTACTACCGGATCGACGCCGGCGGCATCGCCGACTTCGGCCGCGACGGCACCGCCCCGGTGCACGTCGAGGGGCTCTACGACCGCAAGGAACGCAACTGGCTGCGCGCGGCGTACACGCTCGACGACGAAGCGGCGTCCGAGGCGGCGCAACCGCCGGACACGCACTGAGCGCGATACCGGGACCGTCGCCGGTCCCGGCCCGACGCACCGGGGTCGATCAGTGGATCGATGCCCCTTCGATCGGCGCTTCGATCAGAAATAACCGCAGGTGTCGGTGTACGCGCCGCCGTTGGAATCGATGCCGCCGTTGGTATCCCAGGCCAGGCTGACGCCCGAACCCGTCCCCTTCAGGGTCACGTCCGCCTTCGCCGAGCCCACCAGCTTGTGCGCGCACTTGGTCTCGGCGATCCACTTGCCGGTCCGGCCGGTGGTGCCGCTGTTGTGCGACCAGCCGCAATCGACGCTGTAGCCGAGGTTGCCGTAGCCGCTGGAACTGTTGCTGTAGCCGTATGGCGCCGGGTAGCAGGAGCTGTTGCAGCGCAGGCCGGCCTGCTGCCCGCCGAGGCTCTTGTGGGCCAGGGTGATCCCGAAGATGTCCTTGTAGTCGACGCTCCACGCGCCCCAGGTCAGCGAACGCCCGATGTAGGCCGGGTTGCTGGCCAGGCCGCACACGCCCGCCTTGGCGATGGATCGCGACGCGATCCGGGGCCCGTCGGTCTGCGAGACGAACGGCCGGTAACCGACGGCCTTGGCGAGCCGATGGTTGTTCACCACCGAATCCAGGAACTCGATGCTCGGGTCGTAGACCACGCAGTGGTCGAGGGACTTCCAGCAGAATTCGATCGCCTGGTGGGTGCGCGACTTGCCGGCCACGGTGGCGCGCACCGCGAGCAGGCGATAGTCGCCGAGTTCGACCGGAAGCCCGACGGCGTCGAAGCCTGCGACGTCGGCGTCCAGCTCGTGGCGATCGACTTCGCCGGCCGCGTTCTCGAAGCGCGCGTTGCGCAGGTTGAAGCGCTGCTGGTCGGTGCCGATCACGTAGCGCGGCATGCCGACGATGCTCGACAGCGGGCGTCCCTCCAGCGCCTTGAGGTTGCCGGCCGCGACCACGCGCAGGTCGAACGCGATCTGCCCGCCCGCATCCCGGGCGTAGTCGGCATAGATGCCTTCGGCGTAACCGGCGGCGGGCGACGGCTGCACGGCCTGGAGCGAGAGCGCCGCGCTGCCCGCGGCGATGGCGAGCGCAAGGCTCGAAAACAAGACGATGACCTTCATGACGACATTCCTTTCGTTGAGGTATCCACTTGCGGAAACCCGCCTCTCCCTCGAGGCGGGCGATGTTCGCCGTTGGCGGCGAATCGGGCGGCATCCCCCTGCCGCGCCGGGCTCGACGGCCCGTTCACACTGCCCCGCGCCGACTCTGCAGCCCGGTTCGCAAAATAAATGTGACGGATTCCGCTTAACGCGAACATGCGGCGCCCGGCACCCCCGCGCCGGTGCGGACGCCCCGCCGGCGCCCTGCGTCCCGGCCGGCGCAGCGCCGACCTGCTAAGGTGGCGCGATTCCTCCGCCCCACCGTCTTCCTTGTCCCGATCCGGTCGCCCGTCGTCGTCTCCCGGTTCCGGCGTCGCCGACCTCCTGTCCATCGATCGGGAGGCGCTGCGTCCGCTGGCCGAGCGCATGCGCCCGCGCACGCTGGACGACATGGTCGGGCAGCGCCGGCTGCTCGCGCCCGGCACCGCACTGCGACGCTCGATCGAGTCCGGCCACGTCCATTCGATGATCCTGTGGGGCCCGCCGGGCTGCGGCAAGACCACGCTCGCGCTGCTGCTGGCGAAGTACGCCGACGCCGATTTCCGCGCGATCTCCGCGGTGCTCTCGGGCCTGCCGGAAGTGCGCCAGGTGCTGGCCGAGGCCGCGCAGCGTTTCGCCGAGCGCCGGCGCACGGTGCTGTTCGTGGACGAGGTCCACCGCTTCAACAAGGCGCAGCAGGACGCGTTCCTGCCGCACATCGAGCGCGGCACCATCCTGTTCGTCGGCGCGACCACCGAAAACCCGTCGTTCGAGCTGAACTCGGCGCTGCTGTCGCGCTGCCGGGTCCACGTGATGGAAGCGGTGTCGGCCGACGACATCGCGGTCGCGCTGCAGCGCGCACTGGACGACCCCGAGCGCGGACTCGGCGACCGCGGACTGCGGATCGCGCCGGCGCAGCTCCACCTGATCGCGGTCGCCGCCGACGGCGACGTGCGCCGCGGCCTGACCCTGCTGGAGATCGCCGCCGAACTCGCCGGCGAGGCCGATGCGCACGGCGAAGGCGGGCAGGGCGGCGTCATCACCGCCGACATCCTCGAACAGGTGCTGGCCGACCGCACGCGCCGCTTCGACAAGGGCGGCGAGCAGTTCTACGACCAGATCTCGGCGCTGCACAAGTCCGTGCGCAGCTCCAATCCCGACGCCGCGCTGTACTGGCTGGCGCGGATGCTCGACGGCGGCTGCGATCCGATCTACCTCGCCCGGCGCATGACCCGGATGGCGGTCGAGGACATCGGCCTGGCCGACCCGCGCGCGCTGCAGATGGCGATCGACGCCTGGGACACCTACGACCGGCTCGGCAGTCCCGAGGGCGAACTGGCGCTGGCGCAACTGGTGATCTATCTCGCCAGCACCGCCAAGTCGAACGCCGCCTACACCGCCTTCGGCGCGGCGAAGCGCGACGTGTCCGAGTACGGCACCCAGGAAGTGCCGCTGCACCTGCGCAACGCGCCGACGAAGCTGATGAAGTCGATCGGCTACGGCAAGGACTACCGCTACGACCACGATAGCGCGGGCGGGGTGGCGCTGGAGCAGACCGGTTTCCCCGACGCCATGGGCGAACGCGTCTACTACCGGCCCGTCGCCCGCGGCCTGGAGATCAAGCTCAAGGACAAGCTCGACAGGCTCCGCGCGGACCGCGAGCAGGCCCGCGCCCGCACAGGCGCCAGCCCGCGCGCCGGCACCGACGCCGATCCGGGCGACGACGTCGACGACGACGGCGCGCGCGGCGCATGAGTCTTTCCACGGCCATGACTGGATGCATCGAAATGAAAACACCTCCGACCCGGCGCGCGCGAGGCCGCGCATGATCCCCGGCGTGTGGTGGCAGCAGCTCGGACTGGTCGCCGCCGGCGGCGCGCTGGGCGCGATGCTCCGCTTCTGGCTGGGCGGCCTGCTGCTGCGCCACATCGGCAGCGGCTTCCCGTGGGGCACGCTGGCGGTGAACCTGATCGGTTCGTTCGCGGCCGGTTTCCTCGCGATCTGGCTGGAGGAACGCGGCCCGGCGGCCCTGTACTGGCGCGCGTTCCTGATGGTCGGGATCCTCGGCGCACTGACCACCTATTCGGCGCTCATGGTCGAGTGCCTGCTGTTCGCGAAATCCAGCCGCGGCGACTGGGCGCTGGGCTATCTCGCGGTCACGCTCGCCGCCGGACTGGGGCTGGTCTGGCTCGGCGCGCGGACGGCGGCGGCGCTCAGGCTTTCCTGACCCACGCACGGAGAGGATTCCGGCCGTGTCCGCGGCGTCCGCCGACAGCTTCGGACGCCCCGCAGCGCGACGCTGTGCGGACCGCGCCGACCGGCGCTTCCCGGACCTCCGCCGATGCTTCCGTCCCTCCGCTGCATTGCGCTGCTCGCTTGCGTCGCCTTCGGCCCGGCGGCGCAGGCCGCCCCCTACACCGTTCATGTCTGCGAAGACGGACGCGGTCATCGCACCTACCAGGACGCGCCGTGCGGCCGCGACGGGCGATCCGTCGGGAGCCGGTCGTATGCGATCGTGAACCCCGATCCGGACCTGGTCGCGCACAGTCGCGCGATCGCGGCGGAAATGGATCGCCGCAATCGCGGCGACGGTCGGGTGCGCATCGTCCGCACGCCCGCGTCCCGCAAACCGCCCGCGATCGATCCGTGCCGCGCGGCCAAGGCCAGGCGCCAGGCCGAACTGAAACGCGTCGGCCTCAAGCGCACGTTCGACCTCCTGCGCCGGCTCGACGACGAAGTGTGGGACGTCTGCAAGGGATTCTGAAGACGCCTGTCCGGTCGTACCGTCGCCTGGTCTCGCCCTGCATCTTTCCCGGAAGCGTCCCGCGTATCGATTTCCTTCGGCGTCGACCGGCGGTGCGGCGGGGATGGTCCGTCCGCGGCCTCGATGAATTGACATGATGTGGCGGCACACTGGCGTACCGTCTTGCTGCCAATTCGGTGATCGGATAGCCTGATTCCGCAGTCGCGTTTGAACAGACAAAGGATCGTCGCGCGCCGCCGTCGGCGGCCTTTTCGACACTTCATCCCCGGCGCCTGCCGCCTCCGTGCGGCATGGCGACAGCGACGCCGTGTCCACGGCGGCCCGGGCATCGAAGGCGCCGATCGTGTCCCTCGTCCTTGCGCGATATCGCGCCGGCGCCTGTCCGCCCGGGCGTCGAGTGCGGCGGATGCAGCGCGCGCGGCGGTCGCGATCGCATTTGTCCTGTCGATCGCGTCCTTCGCGTTGAATGCATGGCAAGCGCGATTGCGGAAGCCGGGCGCGTTCAGCTTCGGTCCGTGTACGCGGGCGGCGCGGATGCGATCGGCATGGAGATTTCAGGAGCAGGGAATGAAGGACACGACAGCTATCAAGGATGAAGCGCCCGGGCCCGCCCCGTGGCTGGTGCTCAAGACCCGGAGTCGCCACGAGGACGTGGTCGAAACCTCGCTCCAGCACAAGAGGATCGATGCGTACCTGCCGAGGCGGAACGTCCTGCGGCAGTGGAAGGGAAAGCGTCGGGTCGTGGCATTGCCGCTGTTCCCGGGCTACGTCTTCGTCCGGCCCACCGCCGATCAGTTCGACAACATCCGCTACATCCGCGGCTCCTGCGGCCTGATCCTGTGTTGATCGCGGCCGGCCACCCTGTGCGAAGGCGACCTGGACGCGGTGAAGATCCTCGTCAACAGCGGCGCCGAACTCCGGGTGGACCCGCAGTTGACGCCCGGACAGCGGGTGAAGATCGCTTCCGGTCCGTTCGCCGGCGCCTGCGGCGAGTTGGTCCGGGTCAAGCGCCATGATCGCCTGGTCATCAACGTGCATCTGCTCGCCAGCAGCGTGAGCGTCGAGGTCGAAAGCGATGCGATCACCATGCTGTAACCGTTTCCTGCAAACGTATTCGCGCGACCCGGCGCTCGAAAATCCGGATCCCGCGCGGCGGATGCAGCCATTCGTTGACCCGTCGTTCCGGATTCTGATAGGTTGAAAGCAGGGGAGTGCGTCGACGCCCGTCGTCGACGAGCAGGAGCAGGACGAAGTCGGGGATCGGCTTCGGTTGTACATGGACGAAGCAAGGGATTGTGATTCGCAGGGGATGCGACATCACGGGGCGGAGCCTTGTCTCGAGGCCGCCGTGCCGCAGGGGACGCGATTCCCCGCTTCCAACGAACTTCCGAATCCCGTACCAGGTCCGCGATGCCGCGGACGCCCGCCGGCCTGTCGTCGGCGCACGAATCGCCCGTGCGGTTCGCTGCGCGCCGATGCGCCGCAGGGCGTCGCGACGCGACGGGATATCGCCTGCGTCCTTCCAGCCGAAACCACGCCGATGCGCCGCGCGCCGATGCCCGCGCCGCCATCGTCGGGCGGGGTGCACCACCGGAAATCGCTTCATCGAGGTTGAAATGTCAGATCGAACGCAACTGATCGAGCCGACCGAGCGCTACCTCGCGTCTCTCGTCGCCGAAAGCAGCGGCATCGCCCGGTCGGGGTTCGATGCGGCGACGTCGTTCGGCGATCTCGGCGTCGATTCCTTCCGCGTCCTCAAGATCATCAAGGCGCTGGAAGCGGACTTCGGCACGCTGCCGAAGACGCTGCTGTTCGAGAACTTCAACATCGAATCGCTGGCCCGGTACTTCGTCGACAGGCATGCCGACACGCTGGTCGCGAAGTTCTCCACGTCCACGTCCACGTCGACGTCCACGACCGCCCGGCCGACTTCGGTCGATGCGACGCCGGCCGTCGCCATTCCGGACCCGGCATCGGCATCGGCGCCGATCCCTCACCCGACGCCCGGGCGCGCGGCGCAGGCCGGCGCAGCGCGCGCGCAGGCGCATGCGGTCGAGCCGCCGCCGGAGCCGCCGTCGCCGGAGCCGCCTGCGGAAAGCGTGCGCATGCTCGAGCGCGACCTCGAAGCGTTCCCGGCGCTGCAGTCGGCGCTGCAGGCCATCTACGAGCAGTACAAGAACGAAGGCTGCGTCTCGCGCGGCACCCGCAACATCGCCCCCAACCTGTTCATCGACAGCCAGCGGCGCGGGTATTTCAACTACAGCCGCAGCGGCCGGCTGATCCTGGTCTACGCCTACACCGGGCCCCAGGCGCTGTTCGGCGAGATCGCCGAACAGATGCAGCGCTACTGCGTGGAGAAGGGCTTCCAGCTCAACTTCTTCATCGACGAAGTGCTGGAATCGATCGGCGACACCGCGTACTCGTCCACGCCGTTCGGCGCGCTGCAGCGGATCCTCGACCTCAAGCACTTCACCCTCGAGGGCGGCGCGATGCGTCGCCTGCGCTACCTCGTCGGCAAGTTCGAGAAGAGCGGTGCCTGCCGCACGGTCGAATACGCCTGCGGCAGCGATCCGGCGACCGACCGCGCCATCGCCGGGATCATCGACCGCTGGTGCGAAGCCAGGACGATGGTCAACCCGCTGATCCACATCGTCCGCCAGGAGATCCTCGACGGCAGCCTGCATCCCCAGCACCGCATCTTCCTGACCTATCTCGACGATGCGCTGCAGAACGTCATCCTCATCTCGGGGATGAGCGGGGCGCTCAACGGCTATCTGATGGACCTGGAGTTCTACCCGCCGGAGATGCCGCTGGGCGGGCTCGAATACGCGATCGTGCAGATCATCGCGGCGCTGGTGGCCGAAGGGCGGGACATGCTCAGCCTCGGCGGCACCTACGGCTGCCGGCTGGAGACGTCGCCGCATGCCGACCCGGCGGTCGACAGGATCCTCGACGACCTGCACAGCCAGAAGATCTTCAACGACGAAGGCAACCTGCAGTTCAAGAACAAGTTCCGCCCCGAGAACCGGACGATCTACCTCTGCCGCCCGAAGGACGCCGGCCCTGCCGACAACGTCCTCGACATCATCATGATGATCGCGGACCCGGCGAAGGCGCAGACCCCGGACACCGAGAACCACAACCCGCCCGTGCCCCGTGCCGTGGGCGCGCCCGCGGCGCGACCCGCCGCCGTTGCGGAGGCGGGCATGGACGCCTCGGTGGACGTTCCCCGTGCGCGCGCGCTGGCGGAAGCGGGCTTCAATCCGCTCAACCTCGCGTCCGCGGAAGTCGATTTCGACCTCAAGACCGACTCCTGGGCGCAGCTCGACAGCGCCTTCGTCGGCAAGCGCATGGCGCACCTGCGCAGCCGCCTGCAGCAGCCGGTGAACCTGCACGAACAGCTCCGGGCCATCTTCCCGTTCGAGCATTTCGTGCTGACCGACGCCGGACGCAGCGCCGACCACCTGCTGTGCAAGGCCTTCGAGCGCAAGGGCCGGGTATTGCAGAACCTGCTGTTCCCGACCTGCCTCTACCACCAGATCGACAAGGGATTCACCCCGCGCGAACTGCCGCATCCGGCGCTGTTCGACCTGCGGTCGCACGATCCGGCCAAGGCCGGACTGTGCCTGGATGCGCTGCGCGAGGAACTGGCGGCGCACGGCGACGACATCGCCTACGTCTGCATCGAGGTCAGCGACAACGCGGCCGGCGGCGTGCCGATCGCCATCGAGCACCTGCGCGAGGTCAAGGCGCTGCTCGCCCCGCGTTCGATCCCGCTGGTCGTCGACGCCACCCGCGTGCTCGAGAACGCATGGTTCCTGACCCGCGACGGCTCCGGAACGGCGGGCGAGGGGATGTGGCAGGCCGCGCGCGCACTGCTCGGGTTCGCCGACGCGATCATCGGCAGCCTCGCCAAGGATTTCTGCATCGACAAGGGCGGCCTGGTCGCGACCCGCGACCCGTCGCTGCTGCGCCGCCTGCAGAAGGTCCTGGACCAGGACGGCGGCGGCCTGGACGTCATCGAGAAGAAGCTTGTCGGCCTCGCGTTGCAGGACCGACGCCACATCGAACTGCAGATCGATCGCCGCGTCCGTGCCGTCGAGACGATCTGGAAGGCGCTGGACGCGGCCGGGGTGCCGGTCGTCGCGCCGGTCGGCGGGCACTGCGTCCTGATCGACGCCGGGGCGATCCCGGCATTCGCCGGCTCCGCGCTGCCGGTCGCCGAATGCCTCGCGTTCCTGTACCTCAACACCGGCGTCCGGGCCGCCGCCCACAGCGTCGGCATGCAGAAGGGCACCGCGCTGAACCGGCTGATCCGGCTGGCGATCCCGGTGGGCCTCGCGGCGTCCGCCGCGGACGAGATCGCCCGGCGGCTGGTGGCGGCCTTCGCCGGCATGCCCAACGTGCCGCGGCTGTCCGGCGCCGACGCGCCGGGCGATGTCCACGCGAAGTACGCATTGCTCGGCTACCTGAATCCGGCGTCGTCGCCGGTCCGCGATGCGGACGTCGCCGGGTCGGGCGCGCCGGCCGTCGATGCGCCTGCAGTCAGGATCGACACTCCGCGCACCGCGCGGGCCACGCCGGGAGGCGCGTCCGTCGTCCCGCCGGCGGCGACGGACGAGAGTTTCGACATCGCGATCGTCGGCCTGGCCGGACGCTATCCGCGGGCGCGCGACGCCGAAGCGCTGTGGCGCAATCTGCGCGACGGCGTCGACTGCATCGAGGAACTGCCCGAGTCGCGCTACGCGCGCCGGCTGCACACCGGGTTCTCGCGCCGCTATCGCGGCGGGTTCGTGGACGACATCGACCGCTTCGACTCCCTGTTCTTCAACGTCTCCCCGCGCGAAGCCGAGATGCTCGACCCGCAGGAGCGGCTGTTCCTGGAGGTGGCGTGGGAAGCGCTGGAGGACGCCGGCTACTATCCCGAGATCCTCGCCCCCGACAATGCGCCGCGCAACGTCGGCGTCTTCGTCGGCGCGGTCTGGACGATGTACCAGATGCTCGGCGTCGAGCGCAAAGTGCTCGGGGACGAACTGCACCCGAACTCGTTCCTGTGGAGCATCGCCAATCGGGTCTCCTACTGGATGAACCTGACCGGGCCGAGCCTCACGGTCGACACCGCGTGTTCCTCCAGCATGACCGCGCTGCAGCTCGCCTGCGAAGCGATCCGCGGCGGCGGCTGCGACAGCGCCATCGTCGGCGGCGTCAACCTCGACCTGCACCAGCACAAGTTCGACATCAACAACGCCGGCGGGGCGCTGTCGAAGGACGGCGTCTGCCGCACGTTCGGCGCCGGCGCCAACGGCTACGTCGCCGGCGAAGGCGTCATCGCGATCCTGATCAAGCCGCTGGCGAAGGCGATCGAGGATCGCGACCAGGTCTACGGCGTGATCAAGAGCGCGCTGGTCAACCACGGCGGCCGCACCAGCAGCTACACCGTCCCGAACCCCAAGGCGCAGGGCGCGCTGATCGCCGCCGCGCTGCGCAAGGCCGGGGTCGAGCCCGATTCGATCGGCTACATCGAGGCGCACGGCACCGGCACCGAGCTCGGCGATCCCGTCGAGATCTCGGGCCTCGACCATGCCTTCGGCTCCGGCCACGCGGGCGTCGGCAGCGTCCCGATCGGCTCGATCAAGACCAACATCGGCCATCTGGAAGCGGCGGCCGGGCTGGCCGGCGTCAGCAAGGTCCTGCTCCAGCTCAAGCATCGCCAACTGGCGCCGTCGCTGCACGCGGAGGCGCTGAATCCGCACATCGATTTCTCCTCGTCGCCGTTCCGGGTCCAGCGCACGCTCGAACCGTGGGCGCCGAAGCGGCTCGACGGCCGGGCGCTGCCGCTGCGCGCCGGCATCAGCTCGTTCGGCGCCGGCGGCGCCAACGCCCATGTCGTCATCGAGTCGTTCGAGGCGGCCGACCGCGGCGTGGAATCCGGCGATGCGGGTCCGCGGGTGTTCCCGCTCTCGGCCCGCAACGAGGACCAGTTGCGGGCCATGGCCGCGGCGCTGTGCCGTCGCCTGGAGACGACCGAGCCGCCGCCGCGCGCCGGCGATGTCGCGTTCACCCTGCAGGACGGCCGCAAGTCGTTCGATCACCGGCTGGCGATCGTCGCCGACGGCGTGCCCGACCTCGTCGCGAAGCTGCGCCGCTACGCGGCGGGCGCGAACGATCCGGACATCGTCGCCGGAAACGCCAGGAACGCCGACGGCATCGCCAGGCTGCTGAGCCACGAGGAGCGCTCGAAATTCCTCGAACTGCTGTCGCAGCGCCAGGCGCCGCACAAGATCGCGCAACTGTGGGCCGAGGGCCTGCTCGCGGACTGCCGCGGCATGACCGCGGACGGCCGCCGGATCTCGCTGCCCACCTATCCCTTCGCCGACAAGCGCCACTGGCTGCCGGACCCGACCCGTCGCCACGCCCCGGTCGCTGGCGCGATCGCCGGGCTGCATCCGCTGATCGACAGCAACGAATCGACCTTCCAGCGCCAGTTGTTCAGGAAGTCATTCCGCGAGGACGAGTTCTTCCTCCACGACCACGTGGTGTCCGGGGTGCCGACGCTGCCGGGTACGGCCTACGTCGATCTCGCGCGCAAGGCCGGCGAGGTCGCCGCCGGCGCGCGGGTCGATCGCGTCCGCAACATCACCTGGGTGAGTCCGCTGACGGCGCACGCGGCTTCGCCGACGCCGGCGATGGTCGAGCTCAGGCCCGCGGCCGACGGCGTGCTGTTCGAGGTCTTCGCCGACGCCGACGCTGCTGCCGGGGCGCGGACGACGTACTGCCAGGGCAAGCTGCTGTACGCCGCCGACCCGGTCGCGTCCGCGCCCGCCGAGTACGTCGATCTCGAGGCGATCCGCGCCCGTTGCGCGCAGGTCGCCGACGTCGGCACGGTCTACCCGCTGTTCGAGCGGGTCGGCCTCCGCTACGGGCCGAGCTTCCGCCTGCTCGAGACGGTCTGGGCGAACGACGACGAAGTGCTCGGCCTGCTGCGCCTGCCCGAGGTCCGCGACGGCGATTTCGAGGACTTCGTGTTCCATCCGTGCATCCTCGACGCCGCCATGCAGGCCGGCGTCGCCGCGCAGTTGTGTCGCGACACCGGCGAAATGCGCGTGCCGTATTCGATCGGCGAGATCGAACGGCTGCACCCGCTGACCAGGACCTGCTACAGCCACCTGACCCGTTCGCCCGGCGATCGCAGCGCCACCGGCGGCCTGGCGAAGCAGCATCTCGAGATCCTCGACGAGACCGGGCGCGTGCTGATGCGCATCCGCGAGTCGGTCGGCGTTCCGCTGAACGTCGTCCACGGCAAGGCGGAGGCGTCCCGCGGCGCCGAGGCCGCGCCAAGCGAGGTCGCCGCGGTGGCCGCGCCGTCCGCACCGTCGCCAGCGCCGAGGCCGGCGGTCGACGCCGACGGTTTCGCGGAACTGTTCTACGGCCAGCGCTGGGTGACGACGCCCGCGCCGGACGCCCCGGCCGGACTCGGCCAGGTGCTGCTGTTCGAGACCGACCCGCGACGCGGCGATGCGCTCGCCGCGGCCGGGCGGGTCTGGCGCGTGCGTCCCGGCGCGGCGTTCGCGGCGCTGGGCGACGACGCCTACACCATCGACCCGCGCAACCGCGACGACTACGTCCGGCTGATCGAAGCCGTGCGCGGGGCCGGCTGGAACAGCGGGAAACTCTGCTTTGCCTGGCCGCTGGACGCGCGCCGCGATACGGTCGAGGCGACCCTCGACCTGGGCGTCCATGCGCTGCTGTTCCTGTGCCAGGCGCTGATGGCCGGGAAGGCCAAGCAGGCCGTGCAGTTGCTGTGCGCGCACGGCGCCGACGGCGAGGAGGCCGACCCGCTCGACGTGGCGCTCGCCGGCTTCGCCAGGACGGTGCGCCTGGAGAACCCGAGGATCGAATGCAAGGTCCTGCACCTCGATCGCGCCGCGGCCGCGCCCGACCGGTTCGCCGCCTGCGTGGGCGCGGAACTGGACGAGCGCACCCGCCAGGCCGTCGCGGTCCGCTGGGTCGACGGCGTGCGCGCGGAACGGACGCTGTACCGGCTCGACGACGACGCGCTCCCGGCCGCCGGCAGCGTCGGCGCTGCGCTGCGCCACCGCGGCGTCTACGTGATCACCGGCGGTGTCGGCGGGCTCGGCCTGATCTTCGCCGAGCACCTCGCGCGCACGTGCCGGGCGCGGCTGGTGCTGACCGGCCGGTCGGCGCTGTCGGACGCGAGCCGGGCCCGGGTCGCGTCGCTGGAAGCGGCGGGCGCGGAGGTGCTGCACGTCGCCGCCGACGTGTCGTGCCGGGAGGACGTGGCGCGGCTGCTCGCCGAGGCCAGGGCGCGCTTCGGCCGCATCGACGGCGTCCTGCACAGCGCCGGCGTGCTGCGCGACGCCTTCCTCTGGAAGAAGACCCGCGACGAAATGCGCGCGGTGCTGGCGCCGAAGGTCGACGGCACGCTGCTGCTGGACGAACTGACCGCCGACGACGACCTCGACTTCTTCGCGCTGTTCTCTTCGCTCGCGGCGTTCGGCAATGCCGGCCAGTGCGACTACGCTTACGCGAACCACTTCATGGACGCGCACGCCGCGCTGCGCGAGCGGCGCCGCGCCCGCGGCGAGCGTCGCGGCCACAGCCTCAGCCTGAACTGGTCGCTGTGGGCCGAAGGCGGGATGAAGCTCGACGAGCAGACCGAGCTGTTCTTCCGCACCAAGCTCGGCATCAAGCCCCTGGGGACCGACTTCGGCCTGCGCGCGTTCGAACGCGGACTGATGTCCGAGCAGGCGCAGCTCGCCGTGCTCGAGGGCGTCGCCGACAAGATCGAATCGGCCTGGGGCATCGCCGAGCCGAAAGCGTCCGCGGCGACCGGAGCGACGCCTGCCGCCGCGCCGTCGGTCGCGGCGTCGGACGAAGCGGCTGGCGACCTGCGGTCCACGGTCGTCGCCTCGCTGTCCGGCATCGTGATGGAGATGCTGAAGATCGAGGAGGACGACCTGTCGCTCGACAGCATCCTGCTCGACCTCGGCTTCGATTCCATCGGCCTCGCCGGGTTCGCCAACGCGCTGAATGCGCGCTACGGGCTCGACATCAATCCGACGATGTTCTTCGAGTATCCCTCGATCAACGCGATCGCCGGCGTCCTGGTCGACGAGCACGCGGCCGCCATGCGCAACGCGCACGGCGCGCCGGTTTCGGGGTCGACACCGGCGGATCGCGCGATCGCCGCGGCGACGCCCGCGGCGATCGCCGTCTCGACCCCGGCGGCGACCCAGGCCGCGACGACTCCCTTCGCGATCGACAAGGGCTGGCAGCCGCCGGCGCCGCCCGCGGCCGCCGCCCCCGGCGCCGCCTGGTCCGGCGGCGCGCGCAATCGCTTCCGGGAGATGCCGATCGCGATCGTCGGCATCGCGGGCACGATGCCGCAGTCGGACACGCTGGACGAGTTCTGGGGCCATCTGCGGGCGGGCCGCGACCTGGTCACCGAGATCCCGCGCGATCGCTGGACGTGGGAAGACTACGACGGCAACCCGGCGGAAGAGGCGAACACGTCGTACTCGCGCTGGGGCGGCTTCATGAAGCACGTCGACCGCTTCGATCCGCTGTTCTTCGGGATCACGCCGCGCGAGGCGGAGATGATGGACCCGCAGCAGCGGATCTTCATCGAGACGGTCTGGGCGGCGATCGAGGATTCGGGCCACCGGGTCTCGGATCTCTCCGGGACCCGGACCGGCGTGTTCGTCGGCGTGTCGGCCAAGGACTACATCGACGTGCTGTCGGAACAGCACTCGACCCTCGACGGCTTCTCCGCGTCGGGCAATTCGCATTCGATCCTGGCGAACCGGATTTCCTTCCTGCTCAACCTGCGCGGCCCCAGCGCGCCGCTGGACACCGCCTGTTCCAGCTCGCTGGTCGCGCTGCACCGGGCGATCGAATCGATCCACACCGGCAGCAGCGAGATGGCGATCGTCGGCGGCGTGCAGGTGATGCTGACGCCGATCGGCCACGTCTCGCTGAGCACCGCCGGGATGCTGAGCCCGGACGGCAAGTGCAAGGCGTTCGACAAGTCCGCGAACGGCTACGTCCGCGGCGAAGGCTCGGGTGCGATCTTCATCAAGCCGCTGGCGAAGGCGCTGGAGGACGGCAACCCGGTGTACGCGGTGATCAAGGCCACCGCCGAGAACCACGGCGGCCGCGTGACCATGCTCACCGCCCCCAATCCCAAGGCGCAGGCCGAACTGCTGACCGAGGCCTACACCAGCGCCGGCGTCGATCCGGCGTCGGTCGGCTACATCGAGTGCCACGGCACCGGCACCAGCCTCGGCGATCCGATCGAGATCCAGGCGCTGAAGAAGGCGTTTTCCGACCTTTACCGCCAGCACGGCCACGCCGCGCCGAAGGTGCCGCACTGCGGCCTCAGTTCGGTCAAGACCAACATCGGCCACCTCGAGCCCGCGGCCGCGATGGCGAGCCTGCTCAAGGTACTGCTGGCGATCCGCCATCGCGAAATCCCGGCGCTGCTGCATTTCGAGACGCTCAATCCCTACATCGACCTGGAAGGCAGCCCGTTCTACATCGTCGACAGGACGACGCCCTGGCAGCCCGCGCGTGGAACCGACGGCAGCGCCCAGCCGCTGGTCGCCGGGGTGAGTTCGTTCGGGTGGGGCGGCGCCAACGCGCACGCCGTGCTCGAGGAGTACCGGCTGCCGGCGCGCAGCGACGCGGCGTCCGCGCCCGGGCCGCAGCCGATCGTGCTCTCGGCGAAGCATCCCGAGCGCCTGCGCGCCTACGCGGCATCGATGGCGCGCCATCTGCGCGAGCACGCCGTGCCGCTGTCCGACCTGGCCTACACGCTCCAGGTCGGCCGCGATGCGATGGAGGAACGGCTGGGTTTCGTCGCCGAATCGACCGCGCAGGCGGCGCGGCTGTTCGAGGCGTTCGCCGCCGGCGAGCGGCCCGAAGGCCTGTTCGCCGGCCGGGCCCGCCGCCAGAAGGCCGCCGCCGACGGTGCGGCCCCGGGCCCGCTCGCCGGGGATCCGGTGGCGCAGGTCCGCGCGTGGGTGGAGGGCGCCGAAATCGATTGGCGAGCCGGGGCCGTCGGGCCCGCGACCGGCACGCGGCGCGTGTCCCTGCCCACCTATCCGTTCGCGCCCGACCGCCACTGGGTCGAGGCCGGTGGAGCGCATTCCGCCGCCGGCAGCCGACACGGCGCGGCCGCGCTGCTGCACCCGCTGGTGCATGAGAACGTCTCGACCCTGCGGCTGCAGCGCTACCGCTCGCGGTTCGGCGGCACGCAGCGCTTCCCGGCGGACGCCGTCGGCCGGCCGTCCGCGCTCGCCCTCGCGGGGATGGCCTCTGCCGCGCTCGGCCTCGCGCTCGTCGGCGAGGCGCAGGCGGTCGGCATCGAACTTGCGGACGTCGCCTGGTGCGATCTGCCGACGACCATGGCGGGCCGCACCCTGCTGATCGATCTGTTCGAACGCGGGGAGGGCGGGGTCGACTTCGAGATCCACGACCTCGAGGCGAACGCTTTCGACAAGCCTGCCTCCCCGCAGCGCGACCCTGCGCCGGCGCGCGAAGCGCGGCGCCTGCGCTGCCGCGGCCGCGGCCGGATGCTGCGCCGCGCCGACAGGCCTTCCGCAGGCCCGGCGCCGTTCGATGCGGTGACGGACAGCGCCGGCGGAGCTGAGCCCGGGGGCTTTCCGCGACTGGCCCTCGATGCGCTCGCCCGGCAGTGGCGGGCCAGCGGTCCGGTCCTGCACGCGCCGGGGCGATTCGGGTTCGCGACGGAGGTGGTCCAGGGGGGGCTGATCGAAGGCGGGCAGGCGGACGATGCGTCGCGGACGTGGACCGTTCCCCCGGAACTGATCGAAAGCGCCGTCCATGCGGCGGCGATCCTCGCCGCCGGCGAAAGCGGCGCGGCGGATGCGCGGCCTGCGTTCCTGTCCTCGCTGCAGGTGTTCGCGCCCTGCCGCGGCAGCATCCGGGTGGAGGTGCGCCTCGCGACGGAAACGGGCGACGCGGCGTCCGCCGTCGATTTCGACCTGCTCGACGACGCGGGCAGGGTCTGCGTGCGCGCCCGGGGCATGCGCTTCGGCGACGGCGGCCCGGCGCGCGCTTCGGAAGCGGCCTTCCTGGCGCTGCTCGAAACGCTCGAACGCGGCCGGCCGGGCGACGTCGGCCCGTTGCATCGCCAACGCCCGGAGACCCCGGCCGCACGCATCCCGGAACGGACCCCATGAGCGACCACGGAACGAACACGCTGTCGGAAGACCTGGTGCATGCGCTGCTGGAGCGCGGCATCGGCAAGGACGACGCACTGCAGGCCTTCCGGCGACTGGACGCGGACGCACAGGCCGCGCTCGTCGCGCGCCTGCAGCGGCACCCTGCGCTCGCGGACGGACGGGATGTCGCGACGGGTCGCCTCGAAGCGCTGCGGCAGCGGGTGCTGGCCGACCTCGAAGCCCTGTGCGAGGAGCTGGACTGATGGCGAGCGTGATGGAACGGGATGTCCTCGGCGACGTGCTCCGGCTGATCGAGCGCATGCTCAAGGTGCCGGCCGACCGGATCGACGTCGATGCCGGGATGGAAAGCTTCGGCGTGAACTCGCTCATCGCGATGGAGCTGATGGCGAACATCCAGAGCGAATTCGCGGTGACGCTCACGCCGGCCGATTTCGCGGGCGTCGAGACGACCCGAGATCTGGCCGGATTGCTCGAGTCGATGATCGAGGAGGCGGAAGGCGGGTCGGGCCAGCCGGCCCAACCGGCGGCGCCCGCGATCGCGCGCACTGTGACGCTTCCGGTGGCAACGGCCGCGCCCGTCGCCATGCCAGTCGCCGCGCCCGTCGCCGCGCCCGAGAATGCGCCTGTCGCCGCGGCTGTCGGACAAGGCGACGCGGCCAGGCTCGCCCGCCTGGTCGAGCGCGCCGAGCGCCTGTACGGCGTCGAGCTGGCCTACCGCGAATTCGGTTCGATCGAGGCGATCGCCGATGCGTTGGTCGAACAGCACGCCGAAGCGCTCGCGCAGCACTATCGCCTCGCGCCCGTCCGCCCTGCGCGCCATGCGGCGCCCGTGGGGCTCGATGCGGTGGCGATCGTGGGCATGAGCTGCCGCTTCCCGGACGCCGGCGATCCGCTGGCGTTCTGGGACAACCTGATCGCACGCAGGAACAGCGTGACCGAGATCCCGGTCACGCGCTGGGACTGGACCGCGCATTACGCGCCGCGCATCGAGGCCGGCCGCACCGTGTCCAAGTGGGGCGCGCTGCTGGAGGACGTGGATCGGTTCGACGCCGACTTCTTCGGCGTCTCCCGCGAAGAAGCCGCGATGATGGACCCGCAGTTGCGGCTGCTGATGCAGGAGAGCTACCGCGCGATCGAGGACGCGGGCTACGCACCGACCGTGCTCGCGGGGACCCGGACCGGGGTCTTCGTCGGCTACGAATATTCCGAGTTCGAGCAACTGATGCGGCGGAAGCCGGACGGCGCGAGCGGGAAGCCGCCGTTCAGTTCCTCGAGTCCGTCCTACTACCTGGCGAACCGGGTGTCGCACGTGCTCGACGTCTGCGGGCCGAGCGAAGCGTTCAACGTCAACTGCGCGTCCGCCGCGGTCGCCGTGAACCGCGCGTTCCAGTCGCTGCGCCAGGGCGAAAGCGACGCCGCCATCGTTGCCGCCGCTTCGCTGCACCTGACCCCGGGCGACTACATCGCGGCGTCGCAGTACGGCATCCTGTCGCCGGACGGCAGCAACGGCGTGTTCGACGAGGACGCCAACGGCTTCGTCCGCGGCGAGGGCGTCGCGGCGCTGCTGCTCAAGCGGCTCGGCGACGCCGAGCGCGACGGCGACCGCATCTACGCCGTGATCCGCGCCTGCCACGAGAACCATCGCGGGGCCGCGCGCCACATCTCGGAAGTCAGGCACGAAGCGATCACCGCGGTGCTCCGCGATTGCTACGAACGCGCCGGGATCGACCCGGCGACGGTCCGCTACGTCGAGGTCGACGGTTACGCCAGCAAGTGGGCGGACTCGTTCGAGTACGAAGGCATCAAGGCGGCGTTCCGCGATCGCAGGGGCGGTGGCAAGTCGCTCGCGCTCGGCAGCGTCAAGGGCAATATCGGCAACCTGGAGCCGGTCAGCGGCCTGGCCAGCCTCATCAAGGTCGCGCTGGGCCTGCACCACAGGCGGATGCCGCCGACCACGACGGTGCGCAGGCTCAGCAGTTTCCTCGACGTGGCGGACGATCGGCATCCGCTGTACATCGCCGACCGCGAATTGACCGAAGCCGATCTCCGCGGCGGCGACGGCGGCCCGCTGCGGGCCGGCGTCAATTCCTTCGCCGACAGCGGCGCCAACGTCCACATCGTGGTCGAGGCGCACGACAACGGACATCGCACCGCGGCGGAACGGACGCCCGGGGTGCCCAGGCTGTTCGTGCTCTCGGCCCGCGACCTGCCGACGCTGCGACGCTACGCGGAGCGCTACGTCGCGTTCCTGTCGCGCGAGGATCAGGCGGACACCTTCGCCGCGATCGTGCATACGGCCCAGCGCGGCCGCGTGGATTTCCGCGAGCGCCTCGCGATCGTCGCTTCCAGCCGGATCGAACTGCTGGAGAAGCTGCGCTTCCTGCTCGATCGCGGTTTCGACGCGCACAAGGCCCTCGAAGCGAAGGACATCCACGTCGGCAGCAGCGCCGCGGCGGAAGGACAGCCGCTGGCGAAGCTGATCACCGCGGAAATGGCGGAGCTTCAGTTGCTCGCGTGCGAGCAGAAGCGCGAGTGGCGGCAGGTCGCGATGCTCTGGGTCAACGGCGTCCGCATGCCCTGGGCGCGCCAGCGCGACGAGGGCGACGCGCGCAGGATCTCGATTCCGTGCTATCCCTTCGAGGGCGAGCGCTTCGCCATCGACGGGACGCCGGCGCTGGACGCCGCGACGCGGTCGGAACAGCTTGCTCCGATCGCTCCGATCGCGCCGGCCGCACCGCGCGGCGATGCGCGCGCGTCCGCATCGGCCGCCGCCGCCCCGGGCGCGGAAGCGCCCCATGCGCCTGGGGAAGACGCCATCCTGGCGGATCTGCGCGAGTACGTCGCCAGCCGCGCCCGGATCGCGCCCGAGGCGGTCGACGACGACCGGACCTTCCTCGAGCTGGGCATGGACTCGCTGTCGATCGCCGAGATGATCGTCCGCCTCGACGCCGCCTGCGGCACCCGCCTGAGTCCGGCCGCGATCTTCTCCCACCCGAGCATCGGGGCGCTGGCGCGCCATGTCGCCGCGCAGTGCGGACGGCCCGCCGTCGGATCGACGGTCCCGCAGGGCGGGGCAGGGCGGTCCGACGCCCTGCCGGAGGCCGGCGCGCAGCCCATCGACGACGCCATGCTCCGCGACTGCGTGGTCACGCTGCAGCCGAAAGGCGCGGCGCAGCCGGTGTTCGCGATCCCGGGCGCCGGTGGCAACGCGCTTTCGATGCAGCAGATCGCGCATGCGCTCGGCGCGTCGCACCCCTTCCACTGCATCGAGTCGCCCGGGCTCGACGGCCGCGGACCGCTTCCCGACAGCGTCGCGGAAACGGCGGCGCTCTATCTCCGCGCCATGAAGCGCGTGCAGCCGGAGGGTCCGTACGCGCTGCTCGGCTATTCCAACGGCGGCGTGGTCGCGTTCGAGATGGCGCGGCAACTGCGCGCGGACGGCGAACGGGTCGCTTCGCTGGCGCTGGTCGACACGCTGTTCCCGGATCTGCGCGACGCGCCGGTCGAAGCGATGATGCTCGCCGTGTTCGGTCGCCTGCTGGGCGCGGCGGACGGCGCGACCGGGCTCGATGCCGACACGCTCGCCGGGGTGCCGGAGGCGCAGCGGGCGGACTTCCTGCTCGCGCACGCGCGCAAGGCGGGGCTGGCCGTTCCGGAGGATCGGTTCATGGCGATGTACGCGGTCGCCACCGCCAGCGAACGGCAGTGCCGCGCATACGTCGCGGAACCCATCCCGGGTGCGCTCGAGGTGACCCTGTTCCGCGCCGCCGAATCGTACGCGGGCGCCCCGGACGACTACGGATGGGGGCGGTTCCTCGCCCGCGCGCCGGCGGTCCACGTGGTGCCGGCGGATCACTTCTCGATCGTCGAGAAGCCCGCGGCCGGCGAGGTCGCGAAACGCATGTTCGCCGCGAAAGCGGCGCCGCAGCGCAAGCCGCGGGCAGGGAAGCGCACGGCGCGGGCCGTTTGACCGAATTCGACAGCGCCGACCCTCACGGGCCGGCGGACACTTCAGGAGTTGTGGATGATGAAGCGGATCATGAACGGGATGTCAGCCTACTTCGGCCGGGTGCCCGACTGGCTCAGGAGGCGGAAGATCCTGGCGTGGCTGTTCTTCGTGGCCGCGACCGCCTTCTTCACCGTCGGCATGTCCCGCGCGAAGTTCGACACCGCGATCGAGGGCTGGTTCGAGAAGGACGATCCGCTGATCGTCGCGTTCGACTGGTTCCACAACGACTTCGGCAGCGACGACCATCTCTACATCGTCTACAAGCCGAAGGACGGCGACGTCTTCAGCGCGCAATCGCTGACGACGCTCCGCGACTTCCATCGCGAACTCGAAAGCCGGGTCCGCGGGCTGAAGCCGGGCGACCCGTCCGCGCTCAGGCACGTCGTCAAGGTCAATTCGCTGATCAACGCCCCGGTGCTGAGGTCCACCGACGGCGCCCTGGTCTCGCGGAGCCTCGTCGGCGACGACGTGCCGTCGGACAAGGCGCGGCTGGAGGCGATCAGGAGCGTGGCCCGCTCGCAGAAGACCTTCCCGCTGTTCTATTTCTCGAAGGACGACCGCTACGGCGGCATCCTGGTCGAAACCGACTTCGGCGCGATTCCGCTCGGCGCCGACGGCAAGCCGGCGCAGGCGGCGGAGGCGGGCAACGTCGAGATCGCAGACCTCGGGCTGGAGGACGGGCACGTCGAGGTCAGCCGCGAGGAGCGCCCGAAGTTCAAGCAGACCGAGATGACCGACTACATCGCCCTGATGAACGACATCAAGGCGATCATGTACAAGCCCGAGTACGCGAAGCAGTTCGAGTACTACGCCGTCGGCAACACCGCGGCCGCGGAGAACAACCTGCAGATGATCAGCGAGATGGGCATGCTCAATGCCGTCGCGCTGCTGATCATGATGCTGCTGCTGTGGTTCTTCTTCAGGTCGCTGAGCGCGATCGTGTGGCCGATCGTCATCGTGGTCCTGAGCGTGGTCTGGATGGTCGGCATCACCTCGTGGCTCGGGTTCCCGGTGACCTCGTTCGTGATGATCGCGGTGATGCTGACGCTCGCCGTCGGCATCGCTGACACGGTCCACGTCATTTCCGCCTACCTCGCCGCCCGGCGCGGCGGCGACGACCACCCGACGGCGATGCGCCACAGCTTCGCGCACGTCGGCGCCGCCTGCCTGCTGACCACGATCGTGAACATCGTGGCGATGGTGGCCCTGAGCATCACCCCGATCGTGCCGATCAAGGTGTTCTCGTTCATGTGCGTGCTCGGGGTGGGGCTGCCGCTGTTCTTCTCGATCTACCTGCTGCCGCTGATGCTGGACCTGTGGGCGCCGAAGCCGCAGTCCGGGCAGCTTCGCAACCGCTACGCGCGCTCGATCGCGAAGCTTTTCCCGGATTTCGCCAGGCGGGTCTCCGCGGCGCTCGATCACGTCGTGCCGACGGTGGAGAAGCGCCCCTACGCCTTCATCACGGCCTTCGTCGCCCTGTTCGCGCTGTGCCTGTACGGCGCCAGCCTGACCCGCGTCGACACCGATCCGGTGGCGTCCTTCCCCAAGGACTCGCCGATCCGCAAGAGCGCCGAGGTCGTCGATGCGCACATGATGGGCGCGCAGAGCATGGAGATCTATCTCGATTTCGGCCAGGTCAACGCGCTGCACGACCCGTTCGTGCTGCGCGAGATCGAGAAGCTGCAGACGAAGATCGGCAGCAAGTACGGCGATCTCGTGGTCCAGACCACATCGCTGGTGGAGACGGTCAAGGATTCGTACATGACGCTCAACGACGGGCGCAGCGACATGTACCGGATCCCGGACACCCGCGACGCCGTCTCGCAGACGCTGTTCCTGTTCAACCAGTCGAATCCGGAGGACCGGCGCAAGCTCGCGACCGACAACTACGACCGCTCGCGGATCAGCGTGCGCCTCTACGATCGCGGTTCGTACGAATACACCCGGACCTGGAGCGAGATCCAGTCGGACATCGACGAGACGGTGGCGACGATCCGGACGAAATATCCGGAGGCCAAGGTCTCGATCACCGGCATGCTGCCGCTGCTGATGCAGGGCGCGGACTACCTCACCCGCTCCGAACTGAGCAGCTTCGGTCTCGCGCTGGTCCTGATCAGCGTCATCCTGCTGCTGCTGTTCGGCTCGGTGAAGGCAGGTGCGATCGCGCTCATACCGAACCTGATCCCGGCGATCCTCGCCTACGGCATGCTCGGCCTGACCAATACGCCGCTGGACGTGACCACGATGATGATCGCGCCGATCATCATCGGCATCGCGGTCGACGACACGGTCCACTTCGTCATGCGCTATCGCTACGAGGTGGTGCAGGACGGGGACATCCGCCGCGCCCTGCGGACGACGATCCAGGATACCGGGCTCTCGATCGTGTTCACGACGCTGATCCTCGGCCTGGGGTTCGGGGTGATGGCCTTCGCCACCAACGCCGGCCCGGCCAACCTCGGCTTCTACGGTTCGATGGCGATCCTCATCGGCCTGCTGAACGACCTGTTCTTCCTGCCCGCCCTGATCATCGCCTTCGATCTGAAGTTCCGCGGCGACACCGCGGATGTGGCGTCGCACGCCCAGGTCGGGCTTCCCGCCGGAAGCGCCGACGCCTGAGCAGGAGCGGCGTCGGCATCCCGGCCGACGCCCGCCATCCGATGCCTTCCGCCCGGCCCTCGCAAGTTCGATCCAGACAAGTCTGGTCCAGGCACGCTCGATCGTCCTCCCGGGGCGCTCGCCATCGCAAATCCAGGTAACGACATGAAACTCGACAACATCAAGCAGTTGACCCTCGTGACGGCGCTCCTGTTCCTTCCGAGCCTCACCACTTCCGCGGAGAACGCACTGTCGGTCGACGACATCATGGTCAAGGCCGACCACGCCACCCGCAAGGCGTTCTCGACCCAGCTCTCGACCACCAGGATCACCACCTGCAAGTACAGGATGGTGGACGGCAAGGTGAAGTGCTCCGAGCAGCCGCGCGTCGTGCTCACCGAGAACGTCAAGAAGGTCGACATCATCGACGGTCTCTACAACGCGAGGCTGCTCTCGATCGTCCGCGAGCCTTCCAGCGACAAGGGATCAAGCCTGCTCGTCTACGAATACGGCGAAAAGGGCCGCGAGAACGACAACTGGGTGTACCTGCCGGCGCTGGCGAAGGTGAACCGGGTCATCGCCAACGAGGACGAGGGCGGCAGCGTCTTCGGCTCCGAATTCTCGGTCGAGACCACCGAGAATCCGGATTCGCGCAAGGTCTACGAGTACACCTACAAGCTGCTGCAGGAGACGACCTACCAGAACCGTCCGGTGTGGGTGGTCGAGATCACGCCCAAGCCCGAGCGCGCGCGCAAGACCCGGTACCAGAAGGTGGTCGCCTGGATCGACAAGCAGTCCTTCCTCACCCTGAAGGAGGACATGTACCGCAACGGCAAGATCTACAAGCAGAGGATCCAGAGCGGCCTCAAGAAGATCGACGGGGTCTACGTCGTCACCAAGGTCGTGATGAACAACCTCGGCACGTCGCGGATCAGCCAGATGGACAAGACCGCCATGCGCCACAACGTGCAGGTCGATCCGGAATTCCTCAGCCAGCGCGCCCTGACCGATTTCGCGTTCCGCGAGCGGAACCTCGAGAAGTTCCGCGCCGACATCCAGCACTGAGCGCCGTCCAGATGACCTCCCGTGCAGAGGTGGCCCTGTTGCTCGTGGCCACGATGATGAGCGCGCCGCTGGCGGCGCAGGACGTCGTCGGGGCCCCGCGCGCGAACGCGGCCGCGTCGCAGGACCAGGACGCCGCGGCGGGAACGCCGCCGGACGCCCCCGATCCGGGCGCGGCCGGCGGTACCGACGCCGCCCTGGGGCAGGCGGTCGGCGCCGATGCGTCCGGCATCGACATCGGCGGCAGCGATCCCGCCGGCGCCGATACGACCGGCACAAATGCGGGCGACACAGATGCGACCGGCGCCGATGCGGCCGGCCTCGACGGCCAGGACACGACGATCGACGGACAGTCGCCGGGCGACGTGTCCGATCCGTTCGGGGATACCGGGAGCGATCCGGGGCAGAAGTCGAGCCGGGTCACCCTGATCCACGAGAACTCGCTTTCGACGACCGGGGCCGGCATCGTCAACAATCGCTCGTCGATCCGGCTGGAATACGCCAAGTATTTCCTCGGCGACTTCTTCCTGCAGTTCGATTCCAAGCTGACCGCGTTCTGGTCGAACGACCACCGCGCGAAAGCGGAGGGCGACACCCTCGTGCTCGAGAGCATCACCCCGGAAGCGTACCTGCAGTACAGCCAGCCGGATTCCAACAACAGCTACAAGCTCGGCGTACAGAAGATGATCTGGGGCGAGTCGGAGGGCGGTGCGATCACCGACGTGGTCAGTCCGAGGAACGCCTCCGAACTGTTCCTGATCCCGCTGGAGGAATCGAGGCTCGGCCAGTTCATGGTCGCCGCGGACCGCTTCACCGACCACGGCCACTGGAGCGCCTTCTTCGTTCCGTCGCCGCGCTTCAACCGCTATCCGAAGAAGGGCACCGCCTACTACCGGCCGTTCTTCCCTGACGACGCGGTGGTCCGCTCGGATCCGGACCTGAACGACCGGCACGAATACGGCCTACGCTGGAAGAAGGTCCACGACCGCAGCGATTTCAGCCTGATGGCGGCGTCGCTGATCGAGAACGACTACGCCTACGACGTCGTGGGCGTCGATGGCGGCGGCCACCTGCTGGTCGATCGCTTCGCCAGGCGCTTCGGCATGGTCGGCGCGACGTTCAACCACGTGCGTGGCAACTTCCAGTTCAAGGGCGAAATCGCCTACAAGTCGGACAAGAGCTTCCTCGACGAGGCGCTGCGTTCGCGCAGCAAGGCGGTGGTCGACAGCGCCTTCGGCGTCACCTATTCGCTGGGCGGCTCCAGGAGCCTGGGGATGGAGTGGGTGAACAGCCACGTCATCGGCTGGAACCGCTCGCTCTCGACCACGCCGAGGAACCAGGGCTCGCTGATCCTCAACGCCAATTTCACCTTCCTCAGCGACCTGCTCACGGTCAACTGGCTGACGATCGTGACGCGCCCGAACGCCAGCCTGCAGTCGTCGGTGCGCGCGTCCTACCAGTGGCGGGAAAGCACGGCGTTCCAGCTCGACGTCCACGTCGTCGGCGACACCGACCGCGACGCGGCGCTGAGGACCTATCGCGACACCGACCAGGTCGCACTGCGCGTGAAATACCAGTTCTGAGGGAAGGCGCGAGCGCGCGCCGACGTAGCGGCATCCTGCCGCCGCGGCGAGGCCGGTGGGCACGGGGACATCATCGAGGGGCATCATGGACAGCAAGCACAGCAAGGACATCGCGCCGGAACAGGCGTCGGGGAAGACCTACGACGCCGTCATCGTGGGCTCCGGGACCTGCGGATCGACGCTCGCGCGCGAACTGGCCTCGGCGGGCAAGCGGGTGCTCGTGCTCGAACGCGGCAAGCACGTCGCGCTGCGGGAAAGCTTCGGCGCGATCGCCTCCATGATCGACCAGATCAAGATCGAGGGCAGCGGGGTCGCCGCGGCGCGGGGCGTCGCGGTGGGCGGATCGACCGGCGTGTACTTCGCGGTCGTCGCCTACCCGGACCTGTCCACGTTCTCTGCGCTGGGCATCGATCTTTCGGCAGAACTCGCGCGGGTCAGGGCGGAACTGCCGATCAACGCGCTGCCGGACGACATGCTGGGCGTGAAGACCCTGCGGCTCCGCGACGCCGCGTTGGCCTGCGGACACGACTGGATCAAGCGCGACATGCTGGTCGATCTCGCGGCGTCCGCGCACGGCTATGCCTACAACGCCAAGTGGAAGGCCAGGCCCTACCTCGTCGAGGCCATCGGCCATGGCGCCGATCTCGTCAGCGGCGCGCTGGTGGACGAGGTCCTGGTCGAAGACGGGATGGCGGTCGGCGTCGGCTTCGTCAAGCGCGAAGGACTGCGCAGGCGCAGGCACCGGGTCCATGCGAAGAAGGTCGTGATCGCGGCGGGAGAACTCGCCACGCCGGCGATGCTGCGCGCGGCGGGCCTCGACGAGATCGGCAACCGCGGCTTCTTCTGCACCCCCGGCTATGCGATGTACGGGCTGGTCCCGGGGCTCGCGGGGTCGGACAGCTACGTCAGCAGCATGGGCTGCGACGGCGAGGACGGTATCTCGCTCGGCGACGCCAACATGTCCAGGACCTTCCACCGGATGATGATGCTCGGCGGGATGAAGCTGCGCCACTTCCTACCGTTCGAGCAATGCGTCGGGATCGGCATCAAGGTCGCCGACGATCTCGGCGGCGAGCTGACCCCGGACGGACGCCTGCGCAAGGTGTTGGACGCCGACGTGCTCGCCAGGCTCGAGAAGGGACGCCGGGACGCGCTGGCGCTGTTCGAGAAGATGGGCGCGCGGCACGTGACCGATTTCGGACTGTCGGTCGCGGGCCGGGTGGGAGGGCTGGTCAGGATCGGCGAGCACCTCGACGCCGATCTGCAGACCCGGATCGGGAACCTGCACGTGTGCGACGGATCGGTGATCCCGGACGACATGAAGGGGCCGCCGGCGGTGACCCTGCTGTGCCTCAGCCGCTATCTGGCGAAGCGGCTCCTGGCGGAAGCGCCCGGATCGCGCGACGCCCCGGAACAGGCCGGGAGCCAGACATCCCAATACCGGAAGGTCGCGCTGGCGACCGCATGAAGCGCGCCCGCCCCGGGCGCCGAGGTCAACGAAAGCACGAGCAGCGATGGAGCACGCGATGACGGAATACGACAAATCGAAGTACCACCGGATCTACGGCGAAAGCAAGCGGAGGATCGTCTACAAGAAGACCGATGCGTTCGACTACGCACTGATGTCGCTGCTGTGCGCGGTCGTCGTGTGGTTTTCCTACGGCAGGGACAATCCGATCACCTACATCGGCATCGCCGCTTCGCTGTGGATGCTGGTGGCCTTCCCGATGCGGCATGGCTGGGCGCCGGCGGTGCCGCTCGTGGTCAGGCGGCCGCAGGAAATCCTCTACTCGATCCTCTACAAGGTGGAAAACCTGAAGTGGGTCTATTTCTTCGGCATCGCGGTGCTGCTGCTGGAGAATTACCTGATCCGGATCACGCCGACCTGGCCGCATCACGTCGAACTGATGCGCAAGATCGCGCTGTGGCTGTTCTACCTCCACTTCGGCGCGATCACCGCCTACCGGACCTGCATCTACTACGCCCACCTGCGCAAGCGGGCGCTCGTGCGCGAGGTGCTGCTGCAGACGGTGTGGAAGAAGAACATCGAGCAGCAGCGGAGCATGGCGGTCGAGATCACCCACGCCTATCTCACCGGGATACTCACCCACATCATCCTGATCGCGCCCTGGTACATCGTGATCACCCATTTCGACTTCTCGGTGCTGTTCGTGGTCGCGACCCTGGCGATCAACTTCTTCACCCAGTCGCAGCACCTGAAGCTCCTCAACGCGTGGTACTACCGCGACCACTGGCTCAGCCACAATTCCGAGTTCGATTTCATCTACCTGCACGGCAGCCATCACGACGCGATCCCGTCCGGGCTGATCGGGGTGGCGGGCAACGGCCACCTCGAGGGCTTCACCCGGCATGGCCTCGGCGCGCCGATCCCGTTCTACAACCCGCTGATGGCGATGTTCATCTACAACCTCGAGATCAAGGGCGACATCGATGCCCATCAGTACATTCCCGGCGTGTTCCCCGGGGCCGACATCAACCGGCAGACGGTCGCGCAGCATTCGATGCACCACTTCGGCAGGCTCAAGCCGTACAGCTTCGGTATGGGCGCCGACAAGCCAGGCGCCAACGAGGACTACGTCAGGAAGCTCAAGTACCTGCCGGAGGAACTCAAGAACAGCATCAGGATCGACGAGGAACTGGACGACTTCGAGTGGAACAGCAAGATGCACGCCGACTACCTGAAGCTGGTCGAGAAATACGAAGGGCCGCAATGAGGCCCGGGACGCACGCGCACGTCGCACTACTCATCTTCAATGGAAACGGACATGACCGCTGAAAACAACAAGCAGGAAGATACCGGTATCAACGATTCGGTTCGCACGAAGCGGGCGAAGCGGTTCACGCTCAAACGCGTCGGCTATGCCGTGCTGATCGCCATCGCCGTGTTCTTCCTCGGCAAGCTGGCGTGGACGGCCTCGGGCTCGAACGAATGGGAGCTGGCGCGGAACGAGGACGGCGTCCAGGTCTGGACGAAGAAGTCGCCCGGCAGCGAGTACATCCGGGTCAAGGCCCACGTCAAGATCAAGGCCCGCCTGTCGAGCATGATCAAGCTGCTCGAGGACCTCGACAGTTGCGTCGACGCCTACTGCTACGACACCAGGATGATCCGGCAGATGGAGATGCTGCCCGGTTACTACGGCAAGTACGTGCGCTTCAAGTTCGATCCGCCGATCCCGGGCTTCAAGACCCGCGAGTACGTGCTCTTCGCGGAGCACCACCAGGATCCGGCCAGCCGCAAGATCGAGATCAACATCATGTCCGCGCCCGACATGATGCCGCGCGACAACTGCTGCATCCGCGTCACCCACCTCCACAACAACTGGAAGCTGACGCCGCTGCCGAACAACGAACTGGACATCGAGTTCACCCAGGACACCGACCTGGGCGGCATGAACTTCATCCTCGCGAACTTCGCGCTGAAGGAAGGCATGTTCAAGGTCCTGCACGACATGCAGGGCATGATGGACATGGACAAGTACAAGAACGCCAGGGTCGACTACATCGTCGAACCCGGCGAGAACGGCGCGCCGCCGGTGGTGCAGGCGCCGGCCGCGCAGTAAGCGGCTGCCGGCGGCGGCGCTCGGGCGGAGGACATCGCGCCCCGCGCGGCGCCGGCGCCGGCATCCCGGGCGGCGAGGGGGAGATCGCCGGCCCGGGCGAACGTCGGTCATTGACGATGGCACGCTTTCGACGCGTTTGCCGTTGTCATCGATGGACCCGAAGGATGCCGTCGACGACCGGTGCGACACGCCGGTCGTCCGCGGTCGCATGGATCACGACAGGGAAGGGGTGGGGCATGGACTGGATCAGGGAGCGCTTCCTGGGCTTCGACAGGCGGCCGATCGCGGTCGACGAACGCGGCGAGGTCAGCTATGCGCAGTTCGTCGGCATGGTCGACCGCTGGCGCGACGATCTCCTCGGAAGGGGCATCCGCGCGGGCGACCGCGTGGCGTTGATCGCCGACTACCACGTCCAGGCGATCGCGCTGCTGCAGTCCCTGGTCGGGATCGGCTGCATCGTCGTGCCGCTGCCCACCGACGACGACAGCACGCTGCAGGAAAGGCTCGGGATCGCCTGCGTATCGTGGGTGGTCCGGGTGCCGCCGGCGTGCGCCGATGCGCCGGAGGCGTTCCTGTTCGAGCGGGTGGAGCCGCAGGACGAGACGCTCAATCCGTTGCTCCAGCCGCTGGTGGCCGGGGGCCTGCCGGGGTTCGTGATCTTCACCTCGGGCAGCACCGGCAAGGGCAAGGCCGTGCTGCTCGACCACGGGCGGATGACCGGCAAGTTCAGGGACAGGGTCCGCGACGCCTACCGCACGCTGCTGTTCCTGAAGCTCGACCACGTCGCCGGCCTGAACAGCCTCTTCAGCGTCATCTTCAACGGCGGGACGATCGTCACCTGCGACTCGCGCCAGCCCCGCGACATCTGCGCGGCCATCGCGCGCCATGCGGTCGAGGCGCTGCCGACGACGCCGTCGTTCCTGACCATGCTGCTGATGTCGGGCCTGCACCGCGAGTTCGACCTGTCCTCGCTGCGGATCATCAACTACGGCACCGAAGTCATGCCCGAGTCGACCCTGGGCGGACTGCGCAGGATCTTCCCGCAGGTCGCGCTCAAGCAGGGCTACGGCCTGTCCGAGATGGGCGTGTTGCCGACCCGTTCCAGGGACTCCTCGTCGGTCTGGATGAAGGTCGGCGGATGCGGCTACGACGTCGAGGTCCGCAACGGCACCCTGTGGATCAGGAGCGAACAGGCGATGCTCGGCTACCTCAACGCCCCGAGCCCGTTCGACGCCCAGGGCTGGTACGACACCGGCGATCGGGTGCTCGTCGACGGCGAGTACATCCGGATCCTCGGCCGCGATTCCGAGATCATCAACGTGGCCGGCGAGAAGGTGTTCCCGGTCGAGATCGAGAACGTCATGCTCACGATCCAGAATATCGCGGACGTCGTGATCCGCGTGAAGCGGAGCCCGGTCGTCGGCCAGATGATCTGGGCCGAATGCGTGCTCGAACGCGACGAGGACCCCTCTGCGTTCAAGCGCCGCGTGATCGCCGAATGCCGCAAGCACCTCGCGCCGTACAAGGTGCCCGGGCACATCACCATTTCCAAGAACGAAGCGCTGGTGGGTTCGCGCTTCAAGAAAATGCGCAGCATGCCGGCGCTCGCCGAGTGAGCGCCGGCGCCACGACCATCATGGAGCAAGAGCAATGACGGAAAAGAAAGAACGGGTCGCGATCGTCAGCGGCGGCAGCCGGGGGCTCGGACTGAGCATCTGCACAGCGCTGGTCGAGGACGGTTATCGTGTCGCGACCTTCAGCAGGAAGAGGACGCCGGAACTCGAAGCGCTGATGTCGGCGCATCCGGAGCACCTGTACTGGGAGGCGGTCGACATCTCGGATCGCCGCCAGCTTTCGGGGTTCATGAAGAACGTCAAGCAGCGCTACGGCCGCGTCGGCTACCTGGTCAACAGCGCCGGCGTCGCCCACGAAAGCCTGATCGCGATGGCCAGGCCCTCCGAGGTCGAGCAGATGCTGCAGGTCAACCTCGCCGGCGCGATCGCGCTGGCCCAGGCCTGCGTCAAGCAGATGATCGTCGGCGGCTTCGGCGTGATCATCAACGTCTCGTCGGTGGTCGGCATCCGCGGCTTCAGGGGCGTCGCCGCCTACAGCACGACCAAGGCGGCGCTCGACGGCCTGACCCGCAGCCTCGCCAAGGAGCTGGGCTCGGAAGGCATCCGCGCGAACTCGATCGCGCCGGGTTTCATGGAGACGGACATGACCTCCGTGCTCTCGGACAAGAAGAAGGCGCGGATCATCCGGCAGACGCCCGCGGGGCGCCTGGGGTCCGTGGACGACGTGTCCGCCGTCGTCAGGTTCCTGCTGTCCGACGAATCCAGTTTCATCACCGGCCAGACCATCGTCGTCGACGGCGGTCTCACAGTCTGAGGGAGAAAGCAGCAGATGAATGCAACGGTCAAGGAAAGGGTGCGCGGCGTGATCGGCGAGATCGCCGAGGAGCGCGGCCTCGCGCTGCCGGAACTGCGGGACGACGCCGAAATCGTCGACGAGCTCGGCTTTTCGTCGATGACGGTCGCGGCGCTGATCGCGCGGCTCGAGGAAACGCTGGAGGTCGATCCGTTCGAGGACGAGAACGTGATGATCACCGACATCCGCACGGTCGGCGATCTGTGCGGGGTGTACGAGCGGGCACTGGGACAGAGCGCCTGACCAACGGGCGCGGCAGTCGGTCGATGGATGGATCCGGATGAAGACGAAGAACGATGACATCGCCGTGATCGGCATGTCGGGCAGGTTTCCGAGCGCGAACGGCGTGTCGGAGTATTGGGACAATCTCTGCGCCGGCAAGGACTGCGTCCGCGATTTCAGCGACGACGAACTCAGGGCTGCAGGCGTTCCCGAATCGGACATCGCCGACCCGGACTACGTGAGGTCGTCGCCGACGCTGGACGGAATCGACCGCTTCGATCCCGGCTTCTTCCGGATCTCGCCGATGGAAGCGGAGCTGATGGATCCGCAGATCCGGCTGATGCTCCAGTGCGCGTGGGAGACCCTGGAGGACGCCGGCTACGCGCGCCACTCGGCGCAGGACATCGGCGTGTTCGCCGGCGCCGGCGGCGTCACCTGCAGCTACTTCGCCCATTTCGTCAATCTCGACGATCGCTTCGACAAGACCACGGCCGGCGCCGCGCACCTGGTCAACGACAAGGACTTCCTGTCCACCTACCTGTCGTACAAGCTCAACCTCACCGGTCCGAGCATGACCGTGCAGACGGCATGTTCGACCTCGCTGGTGGCGCTGCACCAGGCGCGGATGAGCCTGCTCAACGGCGAGTGCGGGATGGCGCTGGCCGGCGGCGTCACCGTCCGCGTCCCGCACGTCCAGGGCTATCGCTACCGCGAGGGCTTCATCTTCTCGCGCAGCGGGCGCATCCGCACTTTCGACGCTGGCGCCGACGGCGTCGTCTTCGGCAGCGGCCTCGGGCTGGTCCTGCTCAAGCGCCTGCAGGACGCGGTCCGCGACGGCGACAACATCCACGCGGTGATCAAGGGCTCGGCCATCGGCAACGACGGCAAGGGCAAGATGAGCTACGCCGCGAGCAGCGCGAAGGGGCAGATCGCCTGCGTCCGCGCCGCGCTCGGCAACGCCGGGGTCGACCCCGCGTCGATCGGTTTCGTCGAGGCGCACGGCACCGGCACCGGCATGGGCGACCCCGAGGAAGTCAAGGCGCTGTCGGTGGCGTTCAAGGAACGCACCGGGAAGCGCGGCTACTGCGCGCTGGGCGCGGTGAAGGCCAACGTCGGGCATGCCGACGCCGCCGCGGGCATCCTCGGCTTCATCAAGACCGTGCTGGTGGTCAAGCACGGCCTGATCCCGCCGGTGGTCCACTACACCCGGCCGAATCCGAAGATCCGCCTCGACGAGACGCCGTTCTACATCAACGACCGGCTGGCGAAGTGGGCCGCGAAGGACGCACCGCGCCGGGCGGCGATCAACAGTCTCGGCATCGGCGGCACCAACGCGTTCGTCGTGATAGAGCAGCACGAGCGGCCGAAGGCGGTCGCGCGCAAGGCCGGGAGGGACGGCGTCGTCGTGCCGCTGTCGGCGAAGACCGCGGACAGCCTCCGCGCCTTCGGCGGACGCCTGCGCGATTTCCTCGCCGCCGCCGCCGGCGAGAAGCGCAGGATCGCGATCGCCGACCTGGCCCACACCCTGCAGGTCGGCCGCGCGCCGATGCCGTGCCGGGTGGCGTTCTGCGCCGCCTCGATCGACGACCTGCGCCGCCAACTGGAGCGTTGGCTCGACGACGGCGCGCTCGCGCCCGCCGAGACGCCGCAGGGCGCGCTCGCGGCCGCCTGGGCCGGCGGAGAAGACATCGACTGGTCGGCGCAGCCCGGCGCACCGACCGGACAGCGGATCAGCCTGCCGACCTACGCATTCGCGCAGGAACGCTGCTGGATCGAGGCCAGGCCCGCCGCAACCGGCGCGCAGGGCCGCCTGCATCCGCTGCTGCATGCGAACACCTCCACGCTGGCGCGGCATCGCTACGCCAGCCGCTTCTGCGGCGAGGAATCCTTCCTGCGCGACCATCGGGTCGCGGAACCGTCGGCGGGCGACGCCGCCGATGCGCTCCGCCGGATCCTCCCCGGCGCGGCCTACCTGGAAATGGCGCGTGCGGCGATCGTGCTGGCGTCGCCGGACGGCGGCGACGCGGACGCCGTGGCGCTGCAGGACATCGTCTGGCCGGCGCCGCTCGAGGTCTGCGGCGACACCGAGCTGGAGCTGACCCTGCTGGCGCAGCGTCCGGCGCCTGGCGACAGCGGCGCCGACGACAGCGACATCGGCTCCGGCGCGCCGCAGGGCGACGCGGCCTGGATCGCCTTCGAAGCCCATTCGGGCGAGGACCGCATCCATTGCCAGGGCCGCGGCCGCCGCATCGCGACGCCGGCGTCGATGCCCGGGACCGCGCTGCCGGCCGCCGCGGCGTTCGACCGCGGCGCGCTCGCGGGCGAGGAGGTCTATCGCGCCTTCGCGCGGATGGGGCTGGCGTACGGCCCGGCGCATCGCCCGATCTCCGGCATCGCGTTCGGTGACGACCAACTGCTGGCCGAACTCGACCTGCCGGCCTCGGTCGCGCGCGACGCGGCCGACTTCGTGCTGCACCCGAGCGTGACCGACGGCCTGTTCCAGGCGGCGGCGATGCTGGTCTGCGATCCGAAGGCGCCGCCGGCCGCGCCGATCCTGCCGTTCGCGCTGCGATCGCTGCGCGTGCATGGCGCCTGCGCCGGCCCGATGCAGGCCTGGGTCCGATACGCGTCGGCCGAGGCCGGCGCGCGGGCGCGGCAGATCGACATCGACCTGTTCGACGTCACCGGGCGCGCCTGCGTCGAGATCCGCGGCTACCTGCCGCGGCACAGCCACGCCGCGCCGTCGGAGGCCTGGCTGGCGACGCGGGTCTGGACCCCGCGCATGCCGGAACCGACGGCGACGCCCGTCGACCGGCACCGGGTGCTGCTGTGGGCGCTGCCGCAGATCGAGCCGGCGGGGATCGAGTCGGCGCTGATCGAGTCGGCGCTGGTCGAGCCGGCGCTGCTCGGCGGGGATTGCATCGCCATCGCCTGCGAGGCCGGCGACGATCTCGCCCGGCGCTATGCCGCGTGCGCGCGCGCCGCGTTCGAGGCGCTGAAATCGCTGATCGCCGAAAGGCCGGCGCACGGCGGGCTGCTGCAGATCGTGGTGCCGGATACCGACGCCGACGCCGTCTGCATCGGCCTGTCCGGGCTGCTGAAATCCGCGCACCGTGAGAATCCCCAGGTGCGCGGGCAACTGCTCGTCGTCGATCCGGCGATCGACGCCGAAGCGCTCGCGGCGCTGCTCGACGCCGAATCGCGGCAGGCGCGGGAGACGCTGGTCCGCCATCGCGGCAACGTCCGCGACGTGGCGGACTGGCGCGTGCTTGCGGATGCAGCGGACGCCGACGGCGTCGGGGACGTTTTCAAGGACGCGGGCGTCTACGTCGTCACCGGCGGCCTGGGCGGCCTAGGCCTGCGCTTCGCGCACCGGATCGCGACCGTCGCCAGCCGGGCCAGGATCGTCCTGACCGGTCGGGGCACGGCCGCGGACATCGCGGCCTCGCCGGCGAAGCGCGCGGCGCTCGAAGCGCTGCAGGCCGTCTGCGCCGGCGCCGAATACCGCCCGCTCGACCTGTCCGACGCCCGGGGCACCGCCGATGCGATCGCGGCCATCGTCCGCGACCACGGCCGCATCGACGGCCTGCTGCACTGCGCCGGCATGACCGAGGACGGCTTCCTGCTGAGGAAGCCGGTCGAAGCGTTCGAGCGCGTGCTCGCGCCGAAGGTGGCCGGCACCTGGCACCTCGACCAGGCGACGCAGGCGCTCGACCTGGATTTCTTCCTGCTGTTCTCCTCGCTGACCTCCGCCGTCGGCAACCTCGGCCAGACCGACTACGCCGCCGCGAACGGGTTTCTCGACGAATTCGCCGCCCACCGCAACCGCCTGCGCGACGCCGGCCTGCGCCGGGGCCTGACCCAGGCGATCCGCTGGCCCTACTGGGCGCAGGGCGGGATGCGGCTGGAGGCGTCCGCGCTCGACCAGTTGCATCGCACGACCGGCACCCGGCCGATGGCGACCGACACCGCCATGCGCCTGTTCCGGCGCAGCCTCGCGACCGGGCTGGACCAGACCCTCGCCCTCGAAGGCGACCCGGTGCGCATGCGCCGGATGCTCGACGAGGACGCGGGCGCGGGACCGCAGCCGGACGCCGCCGCCGACCGCCAGGCCGCGCCCGCCGCGCAGGGTCCGATCGCGGCACAGGACCTGCAGACCTTCGCCGAGCGCCTGCTGTGCGAACAGTTGTCGAGCCTGCTGAAACTGCCGCCGGAGCGGATCAGCCCGACCGCGCCGCTCGAGGACTACGGGATCGATTCGATCCTCACGCTCGATCTCACCGCCCGGCTCGAGAAGACCTTCGGGCCGCTGCCGAAGACGCTGCTGTTCGAATACCTCACCCTGCGCGAGCTGGCCGGCTATTTCCTCAAGGCCCATGCCGCCGTGCTGCGCGCGCGCCTCGGCGATCGCGATACGGGCGCGGCCGCCGCGCCGTCGCGCACCCCTGCGAATGCCGAAGCCCACGATGCGGCGCCTGCCGTCGTCAGCATCCGCGCCGCGGCGCGCGTCGCGACCCGGACCGGCGTCGGCGCGGCGTCGCGCGGGCGCGGCCTGGCGATCGCGATCGTCGGCGTCAGCGGGCGCTATCCGCTCGCGCGCGACCTCGAGGCCTACTGGCGCAACCTGCGCGACGGCCGCGACTGCATCGTCGAGGTGCCGCGTTCGCGCTGGGACTGGCGCGACTACTACAGCGCCGATCGCTCGCAGAAGGGCCGGCACTACAGCCGCTGGGGCGGCTTCATCGACGGCATCGACGAATTCGACGCCCGCTTCTTCAACGTGTCGCCGGCCGAGGCCGAGCTCCTCGACCCGCAGGAGCGCCTGTTCCTCGAGCACGCCTGGATGGCGATCGAGGACGCCGGCCATCCGCGCGCGGCGCTGCAGATCCCCAACGGCGACGACCTGCCGGCGCAGGTCGGCGTCTACGCCGGCGTGATGTACAACGAGTACCAGTTGCTCGGCGCCGAGGCCAGCCTGCGCGGGCAGCGCACCGGCTTCGCGAGCAATCCGGCGAGCATCGCCAACCGGGTCTCCTACGCGCTGAACCTGCACGGCCCGAGCATGGTGGTCGACACCATGTGTTCGTCGTCGCTGACCGCGATCCACCTGGCCTGCCAGGACCTGGCGCAGGGCAGGACCGCGCTTGCGATCGCCGGCGGCGTCAACGTCACCCTGCATCCGAACAAGTACCTGATGCTCAGCGCCGGGCAGTTCATCTCCGGCGACGGCCACTGCCAGAGCTTCGGCGAGGGCGGCGACGGTTACATCCCGGGCGAGGGCGTGGGCGTGGTGGTGCTCAAGCGCCTGGCCGACGCCGAGCGCGACGGCGACCGCATCCATGCGGTGATCCGCGGCAGCGCGCTGAGCCACGGCGGCAAGACCAACGGCTACACCGTGCCGAATCCGCAGGCCCAGGCCAGCGCGGTGCGCCAGGCGCTGGCCGAGGCCGAGGTGGACCCGCGCTGGATCAGCTACATCGAGGCCCACGGCACCGGCACCCGGCTCGGCGACCCGATCGAGATCGCCGCGCTGTGCAAGGTGTTCGGCGAGGACGCGCGCGACACCGGCCCGTGCCTGATCGGTTCGGCCAAGTCCAACATCGGCCACGCCGAGGCGGCCGCCGGCATCGCCGGGCTGACCAAGGTCCTGCTGCAGATGCGGCACGGGATGGTCGTGCCGTCGCTGCATTCGAGCCGGCTCAACCCGCACATCGACTTCGAACGCACGCCGTTCGTCGTCAACCAGGGCCTGCGCCGCTGGGACGCGCCGGTGCTGGACGGACGCCCGTTGCCGCGGATCGCCGGCATCTCGTCGTTCGGCGCGGGCGGTTCCAACGCCCACCTGATCGTCGAGGAGTACGTCGCCCCGGCCGTCGCCGACCTCGGCGAGATCGAATGCATCGTCCCGCTGTCGGCGCGCACCGCCGACCAGCTCCGGCGCAAGGCGATCGATCTGCTGGACATGCTTCGCGACGACGCGCGGCGGCCGTCGTTCCCGGCGCTGGCCTCGACCCTGCAGACCGGCCGCGAACCGATGGACGAGCGGCTGGCGGTGCTCGCCGACAGCGTGGCGCAACTGGAGTCGCGGCTGCAGGCGTGGCTCGACGGCCAGCCGCCGGCGGGTCGTCTGTTCGCGGGCAACGCGAAGGCGGGCAGGGAGGCGCACGCGTGCGACTGGCCGGGCGCGGACAACGCCGGCGAAGCGACTGCGCAGCGGGATCCCGCGACGCTGGCCGCCCGCTGGGTGGACGGGCATCCCGTCGACTGGACGGCGCTGCCGCCGACGACGCGCCTGCCGGCCGGGCGCTCGCCGGCCAGGCTCGCGCCGGTTGGCCTGCCGCCGTATCCGTTCGCGCGCCAGCGCCACTGGTTCGGCGGCGCAGCGGTCGCCGGTCGCGCCATGCCCGCGCAGACCGCCGCGCAGACCGCGCTGCATCCGCTGCTGCACCGGAACGAATCGGACCTGGCCGAGCAGCGCTACGCGTCGGATTTCACCGGCGACGAACCGTTCCTCGCGGGCGCCGCGGATGCGCGTCGGCTCGGCGAGGCGGCGTGCCTGGACATGGCTTGCGCCGCACTGCGCCGCGCCGTGCCCACGCCGGCGGGATCGACCTGCGTGGAACTGCGCGAGGTCGCCTGGGCGCAGCCCGGGCCCGCGCTCGGCGCGGCCGCGGTGCGGATCGCGGTGTTCGATCCCACGGATGCGGGCGTCGCCTTCGAGATCTTCAGCGCCGGCGACAGCGAAGATGCGCCGGCGATCCTCGCGCAGGGCCGTGCGCGCCATGCGACGCTCGCGGAACCCGCCGCGCTCGATCCGAAGACGCCGACGGCCGGCGCCCGCGGCGACGGCGCGACGCTGATCGCGCTGCCGCCCGTGGACGCCTCGCCCGTGGACAGCTTGCCCGTGAACGGCTTGCCCGTGGACAGCTTCGCGGGCGAGACCGATGCGGTGCTGCGGGCGACCCTGCGGCTGCAGGCGGCCCTCGATGCGATCCCGACCGTCGGCGGCGAAGCGTTCGCGCCCGCGGCGATGGCCTCGCTGCGCGTGTTCCGGTCCGCCGCGACGGCGACCTTCGTCGCGGTCCGCGCCTCGGCGATGCAGCCCGCGACATTCGATCTCGACCTGTGCGACGCACAGGGACGGGTCTGCGTCGAAATCCGCGGACTCTCCGCCGCGCCGTCCGCGGCCGCGACCGCGATCCGCACCGATCCGCCGGTGGTCGATCGCGATGTGGCCGATCGCGATGTTGCCGATCGCGACGCTGCCGATGCCATCGTCGCCGCGACCTCCGCACCGGCTTCGCCGGTCGCGACATCGCGACCGACCCCGGTCAGGATCGAATTCGCGACGGCGGCCGCGTCCGCCGCCGCGCCGCCACCGGCGGTCAGGCTCGCGACGCCCGTGCCGGCGTCGACGGCGAAACCTTCCGACATCCGGCTGATGCCGCCCTCGGCGGACGATGCGCGCCGGATCTTGGCGACGGAGGTGCCGGCCAAGCCCGCCGGCATCCGCCTCGCGCCGCTGGCCGCACCGGTCCCCGCACGTGTCCCGGCCCCCGCTCGCAGCGCCGCGATCCGCCTCGTCGCGGCCGAGGCCGTCGCCGCGGTGGATGTCGACGCTGCGGCGTCCACCGCCAAGCCGGTGCTGTCGCTGCCGGCGCTCGGCGCGCGCCACGCGTCCGCCGCCGCGCCCGCGTCCACCGAGCCGGTGGCGCTGTTCGATCACGGCGCGGGGCTTTACGCGATCCGCATCGAGGCCGCGGCGGACGGCAATCGACTGACCGCCCGCGTGATCGCGCGGCTGCGACAGGCGCTGGACGCGCTGATCGCGATGCCGTCGGTCAAGGCGCTGATGATCGAAGGCGGCGACGACGTCTTCCTGCAGGGCGATCGCGAGGCCTGCGAGGCGGCGCTCGACGCCGGGCTGTTCCGGACGATCGCGACGTTGCCGTTCCCGGTCGTCGCGGTCGTCGCCGGCGATGCGCTGGGCGCCGGCCTGCTCGTCGCCGCGCTGGCCGACTTCATGGTCTGCGGCGAGGACGCGCGGCTCGCGTTCGCGATGCCGGGCGATGCGCTGTCGCCAACGGCGGCCGAGCCGCTGCTGAGCGCCCGGTTCGGTGTGGCCGACGCCTTCGACCTCCTGTACCTGCATCCCGGCGCGCCGGCGGCGGACTGGAAGGCGCGGGGCGCGTCCTGCCCGATCCTGCCGCGTGAGGCGGTGGCCGACTTCGCTCGCCGGCTTGCCGACGACCTGTGCGACAAGCCGCAGACGGCGCTGCGCCTGCTCAAGCGCCACCTCGCACGCGGCATGGCGGAGGCGGCGGAGGCCCTGAGCGGGTTCCCGGCGCTGCCCGCGGCTGCGGCAGGCGACGCGACCGCGGTCTTCGATGACGCCACCGGCCTCGTCCGCTTGCGGTCCGCGGGCGCGGGCGTCGTGAGCGCGACCCTGTCCGCGGCCTGCGCCACCGAAGATCCCGACACGCTGCTGCGCGAACTGCAGGCGGCGCTGGCCCGGATCGAGGCGGCGCCGGGCCCGGGCTGCGTCCTGCTGACCAGCGAAGCGCCCGGTTTCCTGCCCGCGGTCGATGACGCCGCGTTCGAGGGGCTGGCCCGCGGATTCGCACAGGCGCTGTCCGCGACCGCACGGCCGATCGTGGCCGCGGCGCCGGCCGGCGCCGACGCGCTGGCGTGGTTCGCCCTGCAGGCCTGCGACGCGCTGATCTGCGCGGCCGACGGCCGCCATGACGCCGGCGCTGCGCTGCGCGTGCCGGGGCTGCGCGAAGCGCTGTTCGCGGCGGTGTCCGCGCGGCGCGGCGCGGAAGCCGCGAAACGGCTGCTGCTCGCCGGCGACACGCTCTCCGCGGACGTGCTGCGCGCTGCGCTGGGGTCGGCGGCGGTGGTGGACGCGGCGCAGGTCCATGCCGAGGCGCTGTCGAAGGCCCGGGCCCTCGCCGCTTGGCCGGTGCCCGTGCAGGCGGCGATGCAGGCCGCCCGCGCCGCGCGTTCGCTCCGGGCAGCGTCCACGCCGCAGGCCGCCGACAGCGGCGTCGCGGCGTCGTCCTCGTCCTCCGCGCCGGTCGCCGGGGCGGCGCCGGTCGCGCCCATCGTGGTCGAGCTGGGCTCGGCGGTGGTCTCGGCCACGCTGCATCCCGATGGCGTGCTCGACGTCCGCATGGCGGACCGCGCGGCGAAGAACATGTTCTCCGCCGCCTTCTCGCAGGGCCTGCGCGCGGCCTTCGCGTTCGCCGAGGCCGATCCGCGCTGCCGGGTCGTGGTGCTGAGCGGCTACGACACCTACTTTTCGTCCGGCGGCACCCGCGACACGCTGCTGGCGATCCACGACGGGAGGACGACGTTCACGGACGATCCGCTGTACCGGCTGCCGCTGGACTGCAGCGTCCCGGTCGTGGCCGCGATGCAGGGCCACGGCATCGGCGCCGGCTGGGCGCTGGGCATGTTCGCCGACCTCGCACTGTTCGCCGACGAGGGCCGCTACCTCAGCCCGTACATGGGCTACGGCTTCACCCCCGGCGCCGGCTCGACGCTGGTGTTCCCGCGCACGATCGGCGAAGACCTCGCGCGCGAGACGCTGCTGAGCGCGCGCGAATACGCCGGCGGCGAGCTGAAGGCGCGCGGCCTGCGCCAGCCGGTGCTGCCGCGCGCGGACGTACCGGCGGCCGGCCTGTCGCTGGCGGCGGAGATCGCGCGGACGCCGCGCGAACATCTGGTCGCGCTCAAGCGGCTGTGGTCCGTGCCGCTGCGCGCTGCGCTGGAGGACGCCTGCGAACGCGAAGTCGAGATGCACCGGCAGACCTTCGTCGGCCAGGCGGAGACGCTCGCGCGCATCCGCAGCCGCTTCGCGAACGAGGCCGTGCCGGAGGCGCAGCCTGCGACGCCGTCGGCCGTCGTGGCCGAGGGCGTGCCCGCGGCCGCCGCGGCGACCGTCGCGGAGGTTTCCATCGAACACCTGCGCGCGCTGCTCGCAGGCGAGCTGCGGATGGAACCGCAGGACATCGGCGAAGACGAACAGTTCGTCGACCTCGGGCTGGATTCGATCACCGGCGTGACCTGGATCCGCCGGATCAACGAACACTACGGCACCGCGATCGAGGCGATCCGGGTCTACAGCTATCCGACGCTGCGCCTGCTCGCCGGTTTCGTCCGCGAGCAAGCGGCGAAGTCGGCGAAGTCGGCGGCGTCGGCCGCGGTCCAGGTCCAAGTCCAGATCCCCGTCGCGGTCGCCGCCCAGACGCCGGCCAGCGTCGCGCAGGCCCACGCCGCGCAGACGGCCGACGGCGGCGCGACGCTCGCGGCGGAACTGCGCGAACTGCTCGCCGGCGAACTGCGGATGGAACCGCAGGACATCGGCGAGGACGAGCAGTTCGTCGACCTCGGGCTGGATTCGATCACCGGCGTGACCTGGATCCGCCGGATCAACGAGCGCTACGGCACCGCGATCGAGGCGATCAAGGTCTACAGCCATCCGACCCTGCGGCGCATGGCCGCCTTCGTCGAGGCCGAGGCCCGCGAAGCGGGCACGCTGGTCGCCGCCCCGCAGCCGGTCGCACCGCCGCAGAGTCCCGACGAGGCGATCACCGCACGCGCCCCCGAAGCGGTTTCCGCGCCGCCGCCGGTCGTGCGCCTGCGTTCGTGGCGCCGCGCGGCATCGGCGACGGCGCCCTCGCGCGCCGCGGCCCGGGCGACCGCGGCCGCGTCGAAGATCGCGGTGGTCGGCATGGCCGGCCAGTTCCCGAAGTCGGACGACCTCGAGGCGTTCTGGCGCAACATCGCCGAGGGCCGCGACTGCATCGACCTCGTCCCCAAGTCGCGCTGGGACATCGATCGCCATTACCAGGCCGGAGACGTCGCGCCGGGCAAGACCTACAGCCGATGGATGGGTGCGCTCGACGGCCACGACCGCTTCGACGCCGGCTTCTTCAACGTTTCGCCGCGCGAGGCGCGGGCGATGGACCCGCAGCAGCGCCTGTTCCTGCAGGCCTGCTGGCACGGCATCGAGCACGCCGGCTACAACCCGCGCGCGCTGGCCGGCAGCCGCTGCGGCGTCTTCGCCGGCTGTTCCCATGGCGACTACCTCCAGGGCGCGCCGCAGGACCGCCTGAGCGGGCAGGGCTTCACCGGCGCGGCGCCGTCGATCCTGTCCGCGCGGATCGCCTACCTGCTCGACCTGCACGGGCCGAGCCTGTCGATCGACACCGCCTGTTCGTCCTCGCTGGTCGCGATCGCGACCGCCTGCGACAGCCTGGTCTCGGGCGGATGCGACCTCGCCCTCGCCGGCGGCGTGAACGTCATGTCCGGCCCGTCGATGCAGATCATGACCGCGCAGGTCGGCATGTTGTCCCCCGACGGCCGCTGCTTCGCCTTCGACGCGCGCGCCAACGGCATCGTCAACGGCGAGGGCGTCGGCGTGGTGATGCTCAAGCGCCTCGCCGACGCCGAGCGCGACGGCGACGAGATCCACGCGGTGATCGAAGGCTGGGGCGTCAACCAGGACGGCCGCACCAACGGCATCACCGCGCCGAACGCCGAGTCGCAGACCCGCCTGCAGCAGGAGGTCTACGACCGCTTCGGGATCGATCCGGCCGGCATCCAGTTGATCGAGGCGCACGGCACCGGCACGCCGCTGGGCGACCCGATCGAAGTCGCCGGGCTCAAGGCCGCGTTCGCGAAATACACCCGCGACAGCGGCTACTGCGCGCTGGGTTCGGTCAAGAGCAACATCGGCCACTGCCTGACCGCCGCCGGCGTGTCCGGCTTCCTCAAGGCGGCGCTCGCGGTCGAACGCGGGCAACTGCCGCCGACGGTCCATTTCGACCGCCTCAATCCGCACATCGCGCTCGACGGCTCGCCGTTCTACGTCAACGATCGCCTGCGCGCCTGGCGCGCGGGCGAGGCCGGGCTGCGCCGCGCGGCGGTCAGCGCGTTCGGCTTCAGCGGCACCAACGCGCACGTCGTGCTGGCGGAGTACCGCCGGCCGCACGCGCTGCCGGCCCCGGCGCTCGCCCCGGTGCTGGTCCCGCTGTCGGCGAAGACGCCGGAGCGGCTGGTCGAAGCCGCGCGGGGCCTGTCGGTGTTCCTCGCCGCGGCCGAGCGCGGCACGCTCGACCTCGCGCGCATCGCCTGGACCCTGCAGATCGGCCGCGAGCCGATGGGCGAACGGCTGGCGCTGATCGTGGACGGCGTCGACGACCTGCGCCGCGAGCTCGACGCGTTCGTCGCCAACGACCCGGGCGAAGGCGCTTCGGCGAACGGCAGGCGCTTCCGCGGCCGTCCCGGCGGACGCCGCGACGCGCTCTCGACCTTCGCCGCGGATCCGGACTTCGGCGGCATGATCGCGAAGTGGATCGCGCGACGGGAGTGGTCGCGCCTCGCCGAACTGTGGGTCGGCGGCCTCGACGTGGACTGGCGCGCCTGCCTCGGCGGCGCACCGGCGCCGCGTCCGGTCGGGCTGCCGGGCTATCCGTTCGCCCGCGAGCGCCACTGGATCGACAGCGCGGACCAGGACGCCGCGCACGGGGCCGGGCAGGGGGGCGGGCAGGGCCGCCTGCATCCGCTGCTGCACGCGAACGTCTCCAACCTGGCCTGCCAGCGCTATCGCAGCGCGTTCGCCGGCGAGGAATGGTTCCTGGCGAACGAGGCGCAGGACGGTGCGAAGGCGCTGCCGTTCTCCTCCGCGCTGGAAATGGCCCGCGCGGCGGTCGCCGACGCGCTGCCGGAACTCGCGGACGGCGCGCGCATCGCGTTGCTCGATGCGGTCTGGCACGCACCGGCGACGGGCACGGTGACGGTGACGCTGGGCGACGCCGGCGACGGCCGGGTCGCCTTCGAGATCCGCGACGATGCGGACCCGGACGCGATCCGCTGCGACGGCTTTGCCGAAGCGGACGACTCCGCTGCGCCCGAGGTCGTCGATCTCGATGCGCTGCGGACCGCGTTGATGCGCGAGGGCGAGCCGCTCGCCGATGTCGTCACCGGGCGCGTCGCGCTGTCCGACGCGCGCCGCACCGACCGCGCGCTGCTGGCGCGCATCGCGCTGCCCGCGGCCATGGCGACCCAGGCCGGCGACTACGGCCTGCATCCGGCCGTCGTCGAAGGCGCACTGCTGGCCGGCGGCCTGCTCCTCGGCGTGTCCTGCGCGACGTGGGCGAAGGCGGCGGGGACGGTGCGCACGTTCGCGGACATCGGCGACCGCGCGACCGTCCACGCGACGCGCGATCCCGACGACGGCCGCTGCGTGGACCTCGCGCTTTACGACGACTCGGGTCGCCTCTGCATCGCGCTGCTGGGCGTCTCGTCCGCTGCGCAGCGCGAGAGCGCCCGGGTGGACACCGCGCCGGCCCCGGCGACGTCGGCGACGGCACGGCCCGTCGTCGCGCCATCGCCGGTCGCCGCCGCGCCGAAGCCGGAAGCGATCCCGCTGGCGCAGGTGGTGGCGTGGCTGAAGGCGAGCCTGGCCGAGGCGCTGTTCATGGCGCCGTCGGACCTGGACGTGGAGCGCTCGTTCACCGA